>OODL01001899.1_pt1 | contig 15584 bp, 15 predicted proteins | sample 1671181 | NCBI WGS metagenome assembly OODL01 (sample SAMN06348130, study PRJEB24527) | human gut metagenome | biome: human gut; feature: ankylosing spondylitis patient; material: feces | host: Homo sapiens | place: China | collected 2015-10 | reverse complement strand
ATGGGGGCTTAAAGATACTTCCTCACGGCCCGCCAAAGACTTGGGGGGAACCCTGCGGCACACGATACGAACGATGCTGCGGAGTTATGACAGCTGCGCCAGCGGAGACCTGTTGTGTTCCCATCGTCAGGGGGCGTGGCAAATGTGATGAAAGCTGAGTTATATAAATAGGAAGCGTTTGTAGCTTCCTGTTCAAAATCAGATACCATGCGCTGGCAGTTTCGGCTGCCAGCGTATTCATGTGGTTTTGAATAAACACGATGACAAACTTGACAGATTGGAGGAAATATGCTTTATGGAAAAACTTATTACACGAAAAGAAGCAGCAGAAATTTTAGGTATCAGCATTGCAACGCTGGACGCGGCCCGTAACAATGGTCTTATTTCTTATGTGCAATATGTGCAGAATGGCTGTGTGTACTTTACCTCAGCGGGCCTTCAGGAGTATATCGCAAAATGCACCCACAGAGCAAAGCCAGCAGAAAAGAACGCAACTTATCGTAGACCTCGCAGAGCTGGAGTGTGAGTCGATCCGTATCCTTGCTGGAAACGGAATGGTCTGATAAAACATAGATACAGCGCTGGAGTATATTCTTAGGAGGTGGCGGAATTGGCAAAAAGAAAAAGAGCAATTCCACAATACGGTACAGTTACGCTTAACGGCATAGATTATTATAGAACGCGGGTTCAGAACGCAGATGGAAAACTGGTGGCCCTTTACGCGAGAACACCGGAAGAATTATATGATAAAGAGTTGGGAGCATTAGAGCAGATCGACAACGATACATTCTGTCGGAAATCCCCGACGGTTGCAGACTACTGTGAAAAATGGCTTTTGATGCAGTCGGTTCATGTGAGGGCAACCACGCTGATAGATTATACCTCAAAGGTCAGACGGCACATTATAAAAGAACTGGGACAGATGCGGATGGCAGATGTGACACTGGATGACATTCAGCTTGCACTTGTTCCTGTTTCCGAGAAGTCTGCTTCGGTATATAAGTCAGTGGTTATCCTGTATAAATCCATTTTCCGTGCAGCAAAGGAAAGTAAGATTATTGATAACAACCCAACGATTTACCTTACGGCCAAAGGTGGAGGCGTTCCGCAGAAGGACAAAGCTGCATTGACGGATGAACAGGCCGCCAGACTGCTGGATGCCATTCAGGGACTTCCGCCGTATGTATTTGTCATGTTAGGGCTGTATGCAGGATTGCGACGAGAAGAAATTCTTGCCCTAAAATGGGATTCTGTATATCTGGATGTGGATTGCCCTTATTTAACGGTACGCAGGGCATGGCACACGGAAAATAACAGACCGGTGATTCTGGATGAGCTGAAAACGAAAGCCGCGCATCGAAATATTCCGTTGCCGGTTTGCCTGGCGGACTGTCTGAAAGAGACAAAAGCTAATTCACAGTCAGAATATGTAGTGCCGAACCGGGAAGGCGATCCGCTGTCCTACACACAGTTCAAGCGGCTTTGGCAGTACATTGTGACCCGAACAGTCAAGGAGCGTTTCTATTATCGCTACGAGGATGGAAAGCGTGTAAAGCACACGGTTACGCCGGTCCTCGGTGAAAAGGCAGCACATAACGGAAAAGTGATTTACAGCTTAGATTTTGAAGTGACACCGCATCAGCTGCGTCATACATACATTACGAATCTGATTCATTCGTCTGTGGACCCGAAAACGGTTCAATACCTGGCGGGGCATGAGAGTAGTAAAATTACGATGGATATTTACGCAAAGGTCAAATACAACAGACCGGATGAGCTGGTAAGAACAATGGGTGGTGCATTTGCCCAGTGGGATGCAGCACAGGCATCACAATTATAAAGAGCAGGAAACAAAGCTGGAGCGAGGCAAGGATGTCTCGCTCTTTGTTTTACATAATCCGTATCTTTGATTAAGTGGGTGCTTTCTGATAAAAAGAAGGTGTGAATTTAAGAACCCTCATTATCAGGAAAGGAAGATTTGTATGGCTAAGAAAAAACAAAGCGTTCCAGAGTACGGAACGGTTACAAGAAAAGGAACACTGTATTACAGAACCAGAATTACAGATGCCGATGGAAAGCAGGTCAGCTTATATGCGACCACCTGTGAAGAATTATATGAAAAGCAGTTGGAGGCCCGGAGACAGGTGGAGGAGATCATCTTTCACCGAAAGCATCCAACGGTTGCCGAGTATTGTGAGAAATGGCTGCTGATGCAGTCAGCAAAAGTGTCTACGGCTACTATAAAAGGATACAGACAGAATATGAAGAATTATGTCATTAACTCTCTGGGAGATATGTATATGGAGGAAGTGACTGCGGATGATATTCGTCTGGCGCTTGTTCCGCTGTCTCAAAAATCGAAAGGACTGTATGATACGGTAAATATGCTGATTAAGTGTGTGTTTTATTCGGCAGAGCGCAGTCAGCTGATAACCGATAATCCGTGTGTAGGAATTTCAGCAAAGGGCGGAAAAGCATCGAAAAAGAAAGACGCCTTAACAGATCAACAGGTTGCAATTCTGCTGGATACGGTGAAAGAGCTTCCGCCATATCTTTTTATTATGATTGGTTTGTATTCCGGCTTGCGTCGGGAAGAAATTCTTGCATTGCAATGGGACTGTGTATTCATAGATGAATCCACCCCATATATTTCTGTGAGACGTGCATGGCGTGCAGAGCATAACAGGCCGGTGATTTCTACCGTCCTAAAGACAAAAGCAGCAAAAAGGGATATTCCCATTCCGAAGTGTCTGGTGGACTGTCTGCGGGAAGCAAAAGCAAATTCCATATCGGAGTATGTGATTGCCGACAGCGAGGGACAGCCGCTTTCCTATTCTCAGTTTACAAGAGTTTGGCAGTATGTAGTTGTTCGTTCTGCAAAAGAGAGAGCCTACTATAAATATGTGAATGGACAGAGCATTAAATATACCGTCAAGCCGACATTAGGAACAACGCAGAGGAACAATCCCAAGATTCGCTATACCCTGAATTTCGATGTAACACCGCACTTGTTGCGGCATACCTACATCACGAATCTGCTCTATGCGGGCGTTGACCCTAAGACAGTTCAGTATTTGGCAGGGCATGAGAATAGTAAGACAACTATGGACATTTACGCGAGGGTCAAGTATAATAAACCAGAGGAACTTTTCGAGGTAGTGAATGATGCTTTGAACCAGGAGAATTTCGATGAAAAATCACCGATTTCTATGGTTAAGGAATAGGACAACCGACAACAGAAAATGCGAAAAAGCCCGTAATATCAAGGAAAAACGCACCATAGAGATGTTTAATACGGTCTCAAAGCTGCACGTCGTGCTCCACAGTTCAGCAAACGTTAGTCGTTTCCGAATTATATTCAAAACATTCAAACAATATTCCCGGAAGCTTTGGGCTTCCGGGATTTTTATCTAAGTACCAGGTCGGGTACACATTTTCCAATATATAGAAACAGTCTTATAAATAGCATTATTTTAACAGAAATTAAGATTATATAATTTCAGATTACCGTTACAATTTAATGATAAGCATTATCATAATCATAATTATAATCAGAATATGATTACATTTACAAGCTGCTACTGGCGACTATTGCAGCACAAAATGAGAGATTCGAGAAAAGTGCTGTAGAAAAGAAGGCATAGTTACAGCACAGGATGAGAGATTCAGGGAAAAAGCTGTAGAGGAGAAGATATAGTTACAGCCGAAAATGAGAGATTCGAGAAAAAAGCTGTAGAGGAGAAGATATAGTTACAGCGCAGAATGAGAAATTCAGGGAAAAAGCTGTAGAAAAGGGTGAAAAGTTACAGCTGAATTTGGGAGAGCCGGAGAAAAAGCTGTAGAAGGGGTGATTTAGTTACAGCTGAAAATGAGAGGGGAGAAAAAACAACTGTAATAGAATGGAAAAGTAGAGTTATTTATTGCAATTAATAAGAAGTGGAGGAAATGCATGAAGGGGTTAAGAAAATTATTGATAGAGGAATACTTGAGATTGGAGAAGATTGCTGGAAAGCTGAGAAAAGAATTGGCAGATATGCCAGAGGGAACGCTCAGGGTATCAAAATCTCATAATTATACTCAGTTTTATCATGTGAAAAAAGAGAATGATATGAAATGCCAAAAATTTCTTCAAAAATCCGAGATGGATTTAGTGAGAAAATTAGCTCAAAAATCATATGATGAAAAAGTATTGAGAATAGCAGAAAAACGGCTGCAACAAATGATATCGCTGGTTGGGACATATCATGATAATGAAATTGAAGAAGTATATAAGAAGGAGCATCCTGCCCGAAAAGCACTCGTGATTCCGGTGGAACCAACAGAGGAGCAATTGGAAATGGAATGGTATAGGAGAGAATACAAGGGAAAAGAATTTCAGGAGGGAGTGCCGGTTATTATTACGGAAAAAGGGGAACGTGTGAGATCAAAAACAGAAAAAATGCTGGCAGACTTCTTTTATAGAAAAGAAATCTTATATAGATATGAAAAACCATTATATTTAAAAGGATATGGGATTGTTTATCCGGATTTTACATTCTTTTCCAGAAAAAAGCGAAAGGAAATTTATTGGGAACATGAGGGCATGATGGATAACCCTGAATATGCAAGAGCAGCAATAAGAAAAATTGAATCTTATGAAAAGAACGGAATATATCCGGGTGAAAATCTGATACTTACATTTGAAACTCAGCAGAATGTGCTGGATTTTAAAATTATAGAAGAGATGATAGACAGATATTTACAATAGATATATAAACAAGCAGGGCGCTTTTAAAGCTCCCTGCCAGCCAATAGAGCGTGCATGTAGGCAAATAGCCCAGCGCTTAGCCGATAGCCCGAGCATTCAGGTAATAGAGAGTGCATTCAGCCATTAGACAATTTCTCTGGAAAATACCCGAAATATCTTCCGGTTATTTCAGAAAGAACCGGATAAGCCTGTCATGAAGAGAAGTATATGGCTGGTATCTCATAGGCAGATCAATCCAGGTTTTTTTATCAACGATGCTTTTATAATGGGAAAAGGTATCAAATCCGGTTTTGCCATGATAAGAACCCATGCCACTTTCGCCGAAGCCGCCAAAGCCCATTTCTGTTGTGGCAAGATGGATAATGGTATCGTTGATACAGCCACCACCGAAACCAGTATGGGAAATGACTTCATCTGCAGTCTTTTTGCTTGAAGTAAAGATATAGAGTGCAAGAGGATGAGCCATGGAATTAATTTTGCCGGTAGCTTCACTCATATGTGAAAAAGTTAATACAGGCATAACCGGACCGAAGATTTCTTCTGACATGACGGCATCTTCAAAAGTCACATGATCCATGACGGTTGGCTCAATCTGCAGCGTTTCTTCGTTGGAATTACCGCCATAAATTACTTTTGAAGAATCAATCAACCTATTGATGCGATGAAAATGCTTTTCGTTGATGATTTTGCCATAATCGGAATTCTCAAGAGGAGATTCCCCATATTGCCGGATGATTTCTTTTTTTATTTCTAGGAGCAAAGCATCTTTGATCTGCTCATCGCAATATACATAATCCGGTGCCACACAGGTCTGGCCGCAGTTGAGATATTTCCCAAATACGATTCGTCTGGCGGCTAATTTCAGGTTGGCATCTGCTGCAACGATGCAGGGACTTTTTCCACCAAGCTCAAGTGTTACCGGAGTAAGGTGGGAAGCTGCATGCTCTAAGACAGTTTTGCCGACCGCCTGACTTCCGGTAAAGAATATATAGTCAAAGTGTGACTGCAAAAGAGCCGTATTTTCTGCCCGGCCACCGGTTACAACTGCTACATATTTCTCTTCAAAACATTCTTTTATCAGAGATGTGATGATGGCACTTGTGTTAGGCGAGTAGGCGCTTGGCTTTAAAATGACAGTATTTCCTGCGGCAATTGCATCGATTAATGGGTCAATGGTTAACAGAAAAGGATAATTCCAGGGGCTCATAATCAGTACAACACCATATGGAGACGGTTTTTTGTAGCTTTTGGAATGAAATTGTGCAAGGGGCGTATGAACGTTTTTTTCACTGGCAAATTTTCTGGTGTGCTTTATCATATAGGTAAGTTCGCTTAAAGCCAGTCCGGCTTCGCACATATAGCTTTCGTGGGCTGATTTTCCAAGGTCAGCCTTAAGCGCTGCTAAAATTTCATTTTCATGGTTTGAAATAGTATCTTTCAGCTTTTTTAAAGCGGCAATCCGGTAAGCAACAGATAATGTTTCACCGGTTTTAAAATAATTGCGCTGCGTAGAAACAAGTTCTGTTATTTCAGCTTCAGTCATTATTTTTCCTCCTCTGGCATAAGCATATAATAGTATTTTTCGAGCTCTTTTGCATTCATCAGAACTGGAACCGGATAAAGCGGGTTTGCTTCTTTATCGGCATATCTGGAAAGCTCCGGAATATCTTCTTTTTGAATCTCGGAAAAAGTATCACCAATCTGGAAATATTTTTTCATGTCTTTGATGGCAGAGATAAATTTATCAGCAGCTATTTCATAATCATCGGATTCGTCAGCAATACCTGCATAAACAGCAAGTTGGTAGAGCTTTTTGTAAATGGTAGAACCATAATCTTCTAATACCATCGGAAGTATTGTCGCATTGGCAAGTCCGTGTGGAATATTATATTTGCCGCCAAGGGAGTGGGCTACGGCATGGACATAGCCCACATAGGATTTGGTAAAAGCACATCCGGCAAAGAAAGAGGCTTTCAACATTTTTTTTCTTGCTTCTATATTCTGACCGTCGTCATATGCTTTGTAGATATTGTCAAAAATTAATTTAGTTGCTTTTTTAGCATATTTTCTGGTATGTCTTGTAGTAGAACCGCCAATATAAGCTTCTACGGCGTGGGTTAAGGCATCCATACCGGTGGTGGCGGTAAGAGATGGCGGAAGACTTATGGTTACTTTCGGGTCTAATACAGCATATGCAGGAATTAAAGGAAAATCGTTGATGGCATATTTATGTCTTGTCTGGGCATCTGTGATAACAGCAGCGAGAGTGGTTTCGCTTCCGGTTCCCGCAGTTGTCGGAATCGCAACCAATAAAGGCAGTTTTTTATGCACTTTTAAGATACCTTTCATTTTGGATAAAGACTGCTTAGGTTTTGCAATTCTTGCACCGACGGCCTTGGCACAGTCGATACTGGAGCCACCACCAAAACCAATGATAGCATCACAATGTTTTTCAAGATAAAGCACTCTTGCTTCTTCTACATTTGTTGTAGTTGGATTAGCGACCGTCTTATCATAGATAAAATAATGGATGTTATGGTGGTCAAAATGCATAAGCATCCGGTCTAAAAGACCAAATTTGCGGATACCGGCATCTGTAATGATTAATATAGTATCAATGCCTTTTTCTTCAAAAAGCCCGGTCAGTTTGGAAGTGCTGTAAAAAACTTCCGGATGTCTGTAGGGCAAAAAAGGGATTGCAATTTTAAAACATTTCTGAAAAATTCTGCAATATGCAGCTTTACATTTATTCATGATCATCATTCCTTTCTAATTCATTACAATATTGTTCTAAGTTTGCGGAAATTGTTTTTAATGCAGAATAAAAAACAGCCCGGGTTTCATCGGAAAGATCTGAGCCGCCAAAAGATACCGCATTGTTGATTGCGGCATTTACTTTTTGGGCATAAGCAATCCCTTTGGGTGTCAGGATGACCTTGGCGCGGTATTTCCGCTTGTCGGACGTATCTTCTGCGTTGACATATTCTACCAGCCCCTGTTCTAGGAGGTCGGCAAGTGCCCTGGAAATACCAGCCTTGTTTTCTTTGGCGAGAACACAGATTTCAGCGGCAGTAAGACCTTCCGGAGAATTGTTTAGAAAATTCATGCATGTAACATGAGTGCCCTTAAGACCAATTTTGTTCATCTCATATTTCTTTATTTTTACAATGTTTTTGTAAATCGATGCAATATTGGTGGTAAAGGTTTCGAATCGTTCAATCATAGCTGCCTCCATAAAGCTACGGAAAAGAGTATTATTTTCCGTTATTTACATAAGAAAAGATGTTGCATACTCAACATATAAAAGCATAACAGTTAAAAGTTGAATAGTCAACATCTTTGTACATATATAGAATAAAAAAGTATTGGAAGCGGACTAATTTAATATAGAAAGAATAAATCTCCGGCTTCAGTCGTAGTTTACAGAAACCACACATCCGGATTGGTGGAAGAGATGCAGACAGCTCCGGCATATGTGGGATACAACCTTAGGCATCAGTGCCGGCAGGATTTCGATGTAATCCGGTTTAACAGAGCGAAGCTGCTTTTCGATGCTGCTGTAAGCCATGGAATCGATGACAAAGAAACGCAGAATCGTGGAAAGTTCTAATTCCCTGGCTCGTTTAATAAGGGCTGGTTTGGTAGTGATAATACCGTCAGCCCGGGTAAATTTCTGAATGAAATCCACGGCAATCTCTTTCCCGGAAAGACCGTTAATTAAATCAATGTGTACCATAGCGGTTTTTCCGGCAGATTTCACTTTGTCTACAATATCTGAAATATTGCAGATATCTCCAAACAGAATAAAAATAACCTGGCTGTCACAGGTCAGACATTTTTCTAATCCTGTCATATCTTTAATCGCCGCAATAATCGGTGAATTATCCATAGCGTCTCTACAGTTGGAAAGCATAATATAACCGCCTTTCTGAATCTTTGTAACTATTATACCTGTATTTGAAAAAAATGATAAAGAGAAATGAAAAGAAATATGTTATAATTTAAAGACAAATACATCGCAAAGAGAAAGAGGAAACAAATGGATTTTAATGCAGTTTATCATCAGGCGAGTGACAATTATTGTTATCCGTTGAATGAAGATGAGTTAATTATTAATATTAAGACGGGATATGATGTGCAATCGGTATCCATCATATCAGGAGACCCATTTGCTGCTGGTATCTTAGGTGGCGGAGAGCATTGGGATGGAACGGAAGAGGCAATCATTTATAAGAAGCGTCTAAAAAATCAGATTTGGTGGACAACAACCGTCCGACCGGAGTATAAACGTCTGAAATATTATTTTAAGTTACAGACAGAAAATGAAAGCTGGTTCTATTTTGAGGATGGATTTGTCAGTGATGAACAGATGCATCTGGAAGGCAGAAGCCGCCAGTGTTTTGTATTTCCGTGGATGAATCCGTGCGATGTGCCGCGTACACCTGCATGGGTAAACGATACTGTGTGGTATCAGATTTTCCCGGACCGTTTCTGTAACGGCGACCATTCCATTGACCCGGAGGATGTAGTGTCGTGGCGTGAGCATGGCAGAGTGAAAAATGAGGAATGCTTTGGCGGAGATCTGGCTGGAATCACAAGTAAGCTGGATTACCTGCAGAATCTTGGAATCAATGGATTATACCTGACACCAATCAATGAGTCACCATCCAACCATAAGTATGATACGACGGATTATACAAAGATAGACCCACGGTTCGGAGATGAAGAGACATTGATTCATCTGGTGGAAGAAGCACATAAACGTGGCATCCGTGTAATGTTAGATGGCGTGTTTAATCATTGCGGATATTATTTTGCACCGTGGCAGGATGTCCTGGAAAAAGGACCGGAATCAGAATATTATGACTGGTTTATGATAAATGAATGGCCATTTGACCGGAAAGGAAAAGCTGCAAAGAAAAAACAGATTTATACCTTTGCCTTTTATGATGGAATGCCGAAAATCAATACCAATAACCCGGAAGTCAGAAAATATTTTGTCGATATCTGTGCAAACTGGGTGGAGCATTATGGTATTGACGGAATCCGTCTGGATGTGGCAAATGAGGTATCTCATCGATTCTGTAAGGAGCTGCATGCCAGAGTGAAGGAAATTAACCCGGACATTTATATCCTCGGAGAAATCTGGCACAATGCACTTCCGTGGCTTCGCGGGGATGAATTTGATGCCGTTATGAATTATCCACTGGGACAAAGTATTAAGGATTTCTGGATTGATAAGAGTCTGACCAATGAGGATTTTGAGTATACGATTAACCGCTGCTATACAAGCTATATGCAGCAGACCAATGATGTGCTTTTCAATCTTCTGGATTCTCATGATACAAAGCGGCTCCGCTCGGATGTGAAAAATCTGGATGAGTATTTTGCGCAGATTGCAGTATTATTTGCAATGCCGGGCAGTCCTTGCATTTATTACGGAACGGAAATTGCAATGGAGGGAAGCTATGATCCGGATTGCAGACGTTGTATGCCTTGGAAGGATATTGAGGCTGGAAAATATGCTGAGCGCAGCAAAATTATTGCAACATTGATTCATCTGCGCAGACAGGAACCTCTTTTAAAAAGCCGCAATTTCCATTTCCCAAATGATTATGCCAAGTACAAGCGTGTTATCCAGTTCCGGAAAGTGGATTTTCCGGATTGTTATGTGGAGGTAATCATCAACTGCTGTGAAGAAGATGTTGAAGTGGAACAGCAGGGAGAAATCCTGCTTGCCCGCCACTACATTGATTCCACACTTTTGTCAAATGGTGTGCTGATAAGAAGAATAAGAAAGTAGATTTAAAAAGAAGAATATTTTGAAGAAAGAAGTAATTATGATGAAATGCATTATTTCTTTGCAATGCGGTCGGCCTCTGTAATCGGACGGAGAACACGGCATGGATTACCAGCGGCAACGACATTGGAAGGAATATCCTTTGTGACGACGCTTCCGGCACCGATAATGGTATTTCCACCAATGGTGACACCTGGAAGAATGGTGACATTACCGCCCATCCAGACGTTATCGCCAATAGTAATCGGAAGCGCCTTTTCCAGCCCAAGATTGCGTTCTTCGGCAATGGTAGCATGAATAGCTGTATACATGCCGCAGTTTGGGCCGATAAAACAGTGGCTGCCAAGAGTGATCGGAGCACAGTCCATCAGATAGGCATTGTGATTGATAAAGCAATCAGAGCCAATGTTACAGTTATAACCATAGTCGGTATAAAATGGAGAGAGAATGGTAACACGTTCACCCTTTTTTGGAAGCAGTTTTTTAAGAATATCTTCCCGCAGCGCCTTTTCCTTTGGTGCAGTATGGTTGAAAGTGAAATATAAATCTTCGGCTTTCTCACGTTCTTCTGATAATTCCTGGTCATAATTGGCATCATACCAAAGTCCCAGCTTCATTTTTTCTGATTCTGTCATAGGAACCCTCCTGATTCGTTACAAATAGAAATTGTATAAAATTAATTGAAAATCATATTACAAAAACCACACATCCGGATTCGTAGATGAGATGCAGACTGCTCCGGCATTCAGCATGGAAACTACATCTTCTTTATCGGAAATGAGTCCGCCGGTAATAACCGGAACTTTTGAAAGCCGGCATATGCGGGATACAACCTTAGGCATCAGTGCCGGCAGGATTTCAATATAATCCGGTTTTACAGAACGAAGCTGCTTTTCAATGCTGTCATAAGCCATGGAATCAATGACGAAGAATCGCAGAATCGTGGAAAGCTCTAATTCCCTGGCTCGTTTGATAAGGACTGGTTTTGTAGTGATAATTCCATCGGCGTGGGTGTATTTGCGGATGAAATCCACAGCAATCTCTTTTCCGGACAGACCATTGATTAAATCGATATGTACCATAGCCGTTTTCCCTGCAGCTTTGACCTTATCTACAATATCTGCAATATTGCAGATGTCTCCAAACAGGATAAAAATAACCTGGCTGTCGCAGGTGAGACATTTTTTCAATCCTGCCATATCCTTGATGGCTGCAATAATCGGAGAATTATCTATAGCATCTTTACAATTTGAAAGCATAGTAAAACCGCCTTTCTACGCATCGTATTTTCGTATTTATAAATATTATACCGTCATTTCCGGAAATGATAAAGGAAAACTATAGGATAAAAAATATAAATTTGCGGAAATTTATGAACATACGGAACGCATGTAAAAACAAGTACGCCAGCATCCGACCCCTCAATCAGATACTGGCGCACCAAAACAGTTATTCCCCTGGAATAAATATTTATCAGAATGATGTGAATCATTTGATAACAATGAGATTATAATTTTGCAGGAACATTTTTTGTGGCAACAATATCCACGCCGGTGCCTGCAACGTCCTGAACCAGAATATCTCCGATAGAGACCGGTGCAGGAACAGTGATGCCCCGGAGAGCATTGATAATTGCAAAAATCTTTTCTTTTGGGATATCCTCTTTGGTTTTGCAGGACACCATCGGAATCGTGCCACCGGATACCCGGACGGTAGAAGTTACGATTCTGGTTGGATGGGTAACTTCCTTACGGGCATAAGCATCGCCGCGTTTGCAGGTGTTGCCGGTAACATCAAGAATTTCTGCATTTTCCATGGTTACGGTAATAGAGCAGCCTAAAGGGCAGCCGATACAGGTTAATTCACGTTTTTCCATCCTCTTACGCCTCCTCTATACAAATGGTAATCTGCTCTAAATCAGGGCAGTTGGTAAGCTGTTCTTTGGTAAGGACAACGGATTCCATCTCGCCCGGAGCCATAACCGGACGTTTCCGGAAGCTGATACGTTCTTTGCCGAAGTAAGTGGCAATTCCGCAGTTTTTATAAATTTGTCCCACGCGGAACCGGACAGTAACTTTGTCCGTCATAGCCTCCGGCCGGATGTATTTTGGAACGGTATAGCGGACGCCACCGGTTGGAATAATTTCGACAGATGGCTGGCTGCATTCGGAAACGGATGCATCGGAATGCTGGCTGCTGGTATTACATGCATCAGCAGTGTTGCCGGATAAAATATAATGTGCAGCATTCGCTCCGGCGATACCGGCTTCTTCAGAAACATAATCCACCAGGTCATGGACATGCAGGACATTTCCACAGGCAAAAACACCGGAAATACTGGTTTCTAAGCTGTCATTTACAACAGGACCGGAGGTGACCGGATTTAAAGTGACACCGGCACTGCGACTTAATTCATTTTCTGGAATCAGACCACAGGATAAGAGGAGCGTATCGCAGGAATAATATTCTTCTGTACCGGCAATTGGCCTTCCATCGGAGCCGACTTCTGCAATGGTAACACCGGTGACACGCTCTTTTCCTTCAATATCAATAACGGTATGGCTTAATTTCAACGGAATATCAAAGTCATTCAGACATTGAACAATATTACGCTTGAGACCGCCGGAATAAGGCATCAGTTCTGCTACGACTTTTACTTTGGCACCCTCTAAGGTCATGCGGCGTGCCATAATCAGACCGATATCACCGGAGCCTAAGATAACGACTTCTCTGCCCGGCATATAGCCTTCCATATTGACAAGACGCTGTGCCGTTCCGGCGGAGTAGATACCTGCCGGACGATAGCCCGGAATATTAAGGGCACCACGGCTTCGCTCCCTGCAGCCCATGGCAAGGATAATTGCTTTTGCCTGAATCTCAAACATGCCATCTTTCCGGTTCATGGCAGTTATTTTTTTCTTATGGGAGATATCCATTACCATAGTGTTTAATTTGTAAGAGATGCCAAGAGTGAGTACTTTTTCAATAAAGCGGGAAGCATATTCCGGCCCGGTCAGCTCTTCCTTAAAGGTATGAAGTCCAAAACCGTTGTGGATGCACTGGTTTAAGATGCCGCCCAGCTCTTTGTCACGTTCAAGAATGAGAATATCATTTATTCCATTTTCTTTTGCGGATACAGCGGCTGCAAGTCCTGCAGGACCGCCGCCAACGATTACTAAATCATATGATTTCATGGCATTTCCTCCTGAATCTCTTTGTTATATCCATAGACAAACTGTGAAGAGCCACCACATTTGCTGATGTCCGTCATTTCCATAGGAACTTCTCTGGCAAGAATTTCCATGGTACGCGGGGAACAAAAACCTGCCTGACAGCGTCCCATGCCTGCTCTGGTACGACGCTTGATGGCATCTAAAGAGCGGGCACCCAGCGGGCGGTGAATAGCATCGAGAATTTCTCCTTCTGAAATCATTTCACAGCGGCAGATAATGTTTCCATAGGCAGGCTGCTTTTTGATCAGTTCATTTCTTTCTTCTAAAGAAAGCTTTTCTGGTCTTAAAATTCCTTTGCGGGTGGCAATGAAATTTTCTTTTTCGGTTAAATGCATCTTATCCTGCACCAGCCTGGCCATCATGACGCCAATGGCTGGTGCAGAGGAAAGCCCTGGAGATTCGATACCAGCGGCATCAAAGAAGCCGGGAGCATCAGCTGCTTCGCCAATGATAAAGTCGCCATTATCTTCATGGGCACGAAGTCCAGCAAAAGAAGTAATGACCTGACGCATCGGAAGATTCTTAACGCTGTGGGAGGCTTTTTCGGAAAGAGAAGCAAGTCCTTCTCTGGTGGTATTGATGCCTTCTTTGTTATCGGTATCCTCTGCGGTCGGACCAACGAGAAGATTGCCGTGAACCGTAGGAGTAACCAGCACACCTTTTCCCATTTTACCCGGTAGCTGGAAAATCGTATGGGATACATGAGCTCCGGCAGATTTATCAAGAAGCTGGTATTCGCCTTTCCGGGCGGTAATGTGAAGCTTTTTGCTGCTTACCATATTGTGAAAAACATCTGCATATACACCGGCAGAGTTGATAACAGTTTTTGCGGTGATATCCTGCTTATCAGTGGAAATCAGGTATCCATCTTCTAGGCTGGTGATAGAAGTTACAGCAGTATTTAAAAAGAATTCAACGCCATTTGCAACGGCATTTTCCGCGAAGGCAATTGTCATATGAAACGGACAGACGATACCACCTGTGGGCGCGTAGAGAGCACTTGTGACATGATCGTCTAAATTTGGTTCCATGGTGTGTAAGGTTTTGCGGTCAAGAATGCGTAGGTCTTTGACCCCGTTTTCTTTCCCCTGTTCCAAAAGACGTTCCAATTCGCTGGCATCCTGTTCATCGGTGCAGACCACCAGAGAACCGTTTCGTACAAAAGGAATGTCCAGATCCTTAGAGAGAGTATCCATCATGGCATTTCCTTCTACATTAAGCTTTGCTTTCAGTGTGCCCGGTTTTGCGTCAAATCCGGCGTGGATAATGGCACTGTTGGCTTTGGAGGTTCCACAGCAGACATCCTCTTCCCGTTCAATGACACAGATGCCTGCCTGATAGCGGGATAACTCTCTGGCAATGGCACAGCCGGTGACTCCGGCACCAATAACTGCAATATCGTACATAAATGACTCCTTTCTGCTGGCAACAAAAAAAGCAAGATAAATAAAAGCGATGCTCTCGCTCTTCTTTACCTTGCTCTCGTCTCTTGGTAATTCAATCTTTATTTATGCATATTATAACATGAATTGGAATGGGTGACAATTCCTTTTTTACAGTAAAATGAAAAACATAATTTGGGCGAGTGACGAGAAAATGTCAGAAAATTTGAAAAACAGGTATCACAAAGTTTTGCCCTATGCTATACTAGAACTATGGGAAAAACAGAGCATCAGAAACTGAAAATATTATATATATTAGAACTGCTGTATGAACAGACGGATGAGAAGCATGCTGTCAGGATGAGGGATATTATAGCATATCTGAATCAGAAAGGTATTTCGGCAGAACGTAAAAGTATTTA
>OODL01001898.1_pt1 | contig 15591 bp, 12 predicted proteins | sample 1671181 | NCBI WGS metagenome assembly OODL01 (sample SAMN06348130, study PRJEB24527) | human gut metagenome | biome: human gut; feature: ankylosing spondylitis patient; material: feces | host: Homo sapiens | place: China | collected 2015-10 | reverse complement strand
GCTGACCATTCTTTCCACCATACTCCTGATTGCGCTATCCTAAAGTAACAAGCAACCTGCCATTCTATCGATGCCATGAATTCTGCCACAACAAATGCGATCAGCACAAAATATACTGCGTCTGTTATTTCGATCGCACAGGATACATAAATGAAAAACAGCATAAGGAATACTGCTACGATCATGCAGGGAATCCAGAAAAACAATCTGACATCTTCCGTCACAACCATGAATCCGCTCTGTACAACAAGCATCACTGCCATGATCACAGCTGTCTTTATTTTTGAAAATCTCTTTTTAAATGGCAGGATAAATATCATGCATGCAAGCCACTCTGCAATTGCCGAGTAAAGTCTCGGGATATCCGGCATCAAATGATCGATCATTTTATCACCTCTCCCCAATATCTTGTCAAAGCTTCCATAAATTCCTTTTTACGTGCACGACTCAACACCAGTTCTTCACCTTTTACCACCGCACAGTTGTCCTGAATTCGGTCTACGTGCTGCAGATTAATCAGATATCCTTTATTTCCTCTGCAGAAGTTCATCCCAGAAAGCTTTTCATCCATCTCTTTCATTTTCCCTGTGGTTTCATAATCCCCAAGGATCGTATGAAGGATCAACGTATGTCCCTGACTTTCAATATAGTAAATATTTGCGATATTAATACGCACCATACCGCCTTTTATATTTACCATAATCACCTTTGCTTCTCGCTTTTTCATACGTTCGATCGCGCGATTCAATCTCTGGGAGAACGCAAAATAAGAAACTGGTTTCAACACATAATCCAACGCATCTACCGCATAACCTCTAATTGCATACTGTGCCATGTTTGTAATAAAGATGATTACAACTTCACTGTCCATTTTACGGATTTCTTCCGCAGCTGACATTCCATCCATGAATTTCATCTCGACATCCATAAGGATAATGTCGAACTGAGATTTGTATTTATTGACAATCTGATCTCCATCGGAATAAATGGTTATCTCGAACGCTTCTTGATTCTCTGCCTCGTATTGATGCAGAAATTCTTCCAGCTGTTTTGCATACATTGCTTCATCTTCTACAATCGCAATTTTGATCATTTGAATCCTATCTTTCTATATATAATAAAGGATTTTTTTATCTATCTCAAGTCGTTGCTACGCTTTATATAACTGTTCAGAGGCGATTATGTTATCATAACGAAAACAGGATTGGCCTGTTTTTTGCTGTCCAATCCTGTCTTTCATAGTTTCATATATTACGCTTCTGCGTTATCTACATTTTTTCTTTTCTTTCTGAAACGCACGATCACGATCGCATCTGCTACAATTAAGAGAACTGCCAGAATTACGTCTACTGTTACGAAAAGTTTTGTCATATTGCTCATACCTGCAGCCGGGTTACCATCTGCATAGTATCCGCTGTTTGCTACAGTGTAGAGAATGTTCTTACATGCCTGTCTCATCGCGAGTACTGCTGTTGCACTCTCATCTGTAAGCTTGTTAGACTCAGCACTGTTGAATCCAAGCATCAGGTCATTCCCGTTTCTGATACAGTGATCTGTGATCATATATCCATAAGAACCGTCGTAATCTGTCTCTACCATTCCAACGAATCCCCATTCTCCACGGAGAACGTTATTCAGAAGTCCGTTATTTGCACAGCTTGGAACTGTACCAATCCAGTTAAAGGATGACATTGCTGCTATTGCATTTCCTTCAAATCCTTTCACTGCAAGTTCGAATGCTTTCAGGTATCCTTCACGGATTGTCTGCTCAGAAGCAAATGTCAGAAGGAAGGAACAACGATTTGTTTCCTGATCATTTAATGCAAAATGTTTGATATAAGGATATACACCTTTCACTGCAGCTCCATTCATCTCATTCGCTGCCATGTATCCGGATAATACGCCGTCTTCTGAATAGTACTCGAAGTTACGTCCTGCAAATGCAGATCTGTGGATATTCATTGCCGGTCCATACCATCCGAAGTTATCTGCGTCAACATATTCCTGTCCCATAGAATCTCCGACTTCTTTTGCCAGATCTTTATTCCATGTCTGAGCGATCAGTACTTCTGACGGATAAGCTGTTCCGTATGTCTTTGTAATAAAGTTATTCAGCCCTGCCGGTCCGTCACAATCAGATGTTGCAATCTTTCCTACAGACTGGATTTCTGCTGTCTGCCATCCACCTACATTGATAAGTGTTGACATATCCTCGAAGCTTAACTGATCTAACAGTTTATCCCAATCTTCGTCATCATATGATTTTCCTGTAAGGTCTGCAAGCTGAAGTCCGTTATCCTGCTCCATCTTCGGCATCTCGTCGGAATCATCATTGTATTTTGTACCGTCATAGATTCCAAATACGTTTTCTTCTACTGCTTTTCTTGTCTCGTCGCTCATTACATAAGCATCTTCACTTAACTTTCCACAAGCAGATTCATAATTTGCAAATCCGTTTGCTCTTGAAAGCTGTTCGAAATCACCACGTGAGTAATCTTCAAACTGGTTTGTTGCTACAGTTTCGTCGGAAGAACGTCCGTCTTTACTGTAGTCAATATCACTGTCTACTGTAAATTTCTCTTCTGCCAAAACAGTGTGTGAATCGGAACGAAGAGAGATTGTGTATTCTCCGGCCTCTAAGATATATCCACCACCGGAAATCTTGATTCCTTCAGAATCATAGGATGTCATATCCTCTTTGTTAATTGTGATAGATTTTGTCTCTGCTGCTCCCGGATCAAGAGTTTCTGTTTTCTCAAATGCGATCAGATTCGCAGCTGCTTTTTCAATCCCTCCGTTTGTGTATGGTGCTGTGTAATAGAGTTCGATGACATCTTTACCTGCAACATCTCCTGTGTTTTTCACTGTCACATCAAATGTTACTGTGTCACCATTGTCTTTAAAATTCTCAATTGTCTTTTCAAATGTTGTATAGCTCAGACCATATCCAAATGGATACTGTACTGTATCTTCATACTGGATCAGTCCTTCTTCTGCTGCTGTCTCATAGAATTTATAACCTACATAGATTCCTTCTGCATAGTTTACAAATCCCATACTTCCTTCGTAAGCTGCATCATTTTTGGCAATCTGATTTTTCAGGTCATCTACATTTGTGTAAGCATTCAGACCGATGCTGAAGATCTTTTACAAATGTATCTACTGTCTTTCCTGATGGATTCACAGATCCGTTGATAATCTCTCCAAGTGCCTCGAATCCTGTTGCTCCTGCTCCCGGTGCATAGATAACAGCACCGATCTGCTCATACTTATCAACCCAGTCAAGTTCCATCGCATTGTTTGCATTTACAACCACGATAACATTTTCAAACTGAGAGCAGACTGTATCTAACATATCTTCTTCTGTGTTAGACAGTTCAAGATAGCTTTCGCCTTCATCAAAGTCAGCGTAATCACCGTTGTTTGTGTAACTTCCTTTTACATATCCGTAATTTTCCGGTGTGACTGACACCGTTTCTGCCAGCTTCTTGTAGCTTCCGTCGATCACTGATTTCATATCTGTCGGAAGGTCTGCACCTTCTCCACCGGAACGTCCGATTACTACAACAGCTGTATCAGAGAATTCTTTTGCTTCGTTCATGAGGCTGTCTGTGTAATACTCTTTTGTTGGTTCCGGTAATGTCCAGTCCTGCTCTGCCATAGCGATTGTCGGACGGTCTTCTCGGTAATCTGTGTACATCTTTGTCAGAGATTCATTTGTCTCATATCCTGCATCTTTTAAAGACTGTAAAATACTGATCGCTGTGGAAGAATCTGAAGATCCGGATCCTGTTCCACCGTATAACGGATTTGTTGAATCCCATCCGAACACATTCAGTTTCTTCGTGTCAGAAGCGAGTGGTAAGATTCCTTTGTTTTTCAGAAGAACCATTCCTTCTTCTCCGACTTTCTGAATTGTTTCACGGCTCTGCTCTGTTGTTTCTTTTGAAAGCTCTACTTTCTTCGCATTTAAAATACTTGATACGTTGTTGTACATCGGACCATAACAGATCACATTAACAAGTACTGCAACGATAGCCACAAATGCAATTCCTGCCTGCCAGCGGATCACGTGGCGAACTCCCTTTTTCGCTTTATGCGCTGCGATCATTACTACGATCATTGCAACTAATGCAACAAGGATAGCAATAATATAACCACTCAGTCGTTCAATATATGACGTCAGGTCTGCAACACTTACTCCCAGACTAGTGAATATCGGGGACAATAAGTTTACTAAAAAGTTTGTCATAATGTTTCCTCCCTTTTGTTGATGGGCTTATGTTAACATAATTTATTCTCTCATGCCTTTTTTCGCATAAATGGTACGTTTTTTTCATAACCTGCAATTCCATTTGGCATATTTAACAATTTATATATTTCGTTTTTGTCTATATTGCCTATCCTCTGTTGATTGCAGCTTTGATCAGATGTGCTGTTCCTTTAATTCGATGTCCGTTCGCCATCTCTGTCAAGGCTCTCGCCATCTCCATTGTGACAAAACCACCTGTCATTTTTGCATACCCGCGGATTGGCATATTATAGTTGAATAAGACGTTCAGGTTCGGCTTTCCCTTCCAATCGCTGATCTTCAAAAGTAATTTCAGGATTGCACAGAGCAGTTTTCCTAGAATTCCTTTTCCGTAATACAACTGACAAACTGCATCGTTCATTTGGATCTCACCGCTCCAGCTTCCATCCGGAATCTCTCTTCCATACAGAATACGGAATTTTTCGTCTGAAATGTCTTTAATCTTGCCGTTGAAATATTCCGGCAGTTCTTCTTTCTTATATCCGCCGTTTTCAACAGTTCCTTTTACGTCTAAAGTGCCTTCCAGCACCATCTGCTGCGCATTTTCACCGATCATGATCTGATAAGTACCGCTTTCAATCTCCCAGCTGTCTGTTCTTGTATCATAAAAACGGAAGGTCTTATCAGCGAATCCGATTCTTACTTCCTTTTCTTCTCCCGGCTGAAGCTCTACTCTTACGAAACCTTTCAGCTCGCGAACCGGTCGAAAGACAGTCTCGGAAGATTTTCCAACATACAGCTGTGCGATCTCAGTTCCTGACACATTGCCTGTATTCTTAATTGTAAATGTCACACCTTCTGTATCTATTTTCAAATCTTTATATTCAAAGGTTGTATAGCTCAATCCGTAACCAAATGGGAAACGCGTTGATTTTCCAACAGTTGTGTAATAACGGTATCCGACATAAAGAGACTCTCTGTACTCACTGCTTCTTTCTTTACTTGGATAATATGCATACGCCGGCGTATCCTCATAATAGATTGGGTAAGTCTCATTTAACTTACCGGATGGATTCACCTTTCCTGTCAGAATGTTCAACATTGCTGACGCGCCTGCCTGTCCGCCAAGATAACCATGCACGATCCCTTTCACAATCGCTGATCCGGCTGAAAGAACTACGATTATATTTTTATTTACTGTTGTAAGTTCATTAAGTAATGTCTCCTGTGCTGCCGGCATGGACATATGTGTACGGTCAAGCCCTTCGGATTCGCTGATTTCATCAAGTCCTCCAAAGAAAAGAACGATATCGGCCTTCTTTGCAAGCTCTACTGCGGCCTTTGTCAGCTTCTGATTCGGTTTTCTATTGCGAATATATCCCTGCTCATATGCAATAACATCCAGATCTGTGGATCCGATCACATCAAGGATTGCTTCCGGCTGTTTTGCCGGGTTTACAAGTGATGATCCTGCGCCCTGATATCTTGGGGTCTTTGCGAAATCACCGATCACCGCAACTTTTGTTCCAGGTTTCAACGGAAGGATCTGTTCTTCATTTTTAAGAAGAACAATGCTTTCCTCTGCCGCTTTTCTTGCCAGGTTGTGATGCGCTTCCACATCAAATGTTTTTCCCTTTGCGTCTTCTGTTGCCTGATGTGTTGAGAAAATCACATTTAAAAGTTCATCCAGTCTCTGATCCAATACTGCTTCATCAAGATCACCGTTCTCAACTGCATGAATAATATCATACATACCTGATTTTCCTGTTCCCGGCATCTCAAGATGGCTTCCATTCTTCACGCCAAGTGCATGGTCGTTACTTCCGCCCCAGTCAGATACAACAAAACCATCAAAGCCCCACTCATCTACCAGAATTTCCTGCAGCATGTGGCTGTTTTCGTTTGCATAGATTCCATTTACTTCATTATAAGAAGACATGATGGATTTTGATTTACCTTCCTTGATCGCAATCTCGAATCCTGTTGTATAAATCTCACGGAACGTTCTTTCGTCTACGACAGAATCGTTCGCCATACGGCGCAGCTCCTGACTGTTTGCTGCGAAATGCTTTGGACAAGCTGCAATTCCTTTGCTCTGGATTCCACGGACATATGCCGCTGCCATCTTTCCTGCATGATACGGATCCTCTGAAAAATACTCAAAGTTTCTTCCACACAACGGACTTCTTTTGATATTCAGTCCAGGTCCGAGGATTACATTGACGCCCATTGTCACCGCCTCTTCTGCAAGTGCTTCTCCAATTTCTTCTCCAAGTGCTTCGTCCCAGCTGTTTGCCACTCCTGCCGCTGTCGGAAAACACGTCGCCGGAAGACTGGCATTCAATCCCAAATGGTCTCCTGCTCCTGCCTGTCTTCTCAGCCCATGCGGTCCATCGGACATTGCCATAGACGGAATCCCATATTTTTCAAAATCAACTGTCTCCCATGTGTTCTTTCCTGACATCATAACTGCTTTCTCTGCCAGTGTCATTTTTCTGATCAACTTTTCATATTTCAGACTCATTTTGAAACCTACCTTTTACTCTATAATATGATAACTATTATTTGGTTACTGTCACAGTACCTGTGATTTTTTGCATTTTGTATATCACAAGTATCTTTTTAATGAAATTATCATAACACAAAAAGCAGACCGTTAAGGTCTGCTTTCATAAATGGTCGTTTTTTCTACATGAACTGTTCTGATTAGATTGCAAGCAGGTTCTTGATTGCTTCCATATAAACATGAACTGCTTCTTCAACCTCTGACACGAGTGTGTACTCGTCTGCACCGTGAATGCGGTAATCTACGCCCGGTTTCTCCGGTCCGAATGCGATGATGTTCTTTAAGGACTTCGCATATGTTCCACCACCGATTACTAACGGTTTGTTCTCTGTATCTCCTGTTACATCTGTATAAGCTTTGTACAGTGCCTCTACAAGTGGAGACTCTTTCGGGAAGAACAATGGTTTTGTAGTTGTGTGGATCTCAATGCGTCCGTTCTCGTCTTCAAGCTTTCCTTCGCACATCTTAACCATATCTTCTACAGAGTATGTTACCGGGAATCTGATATCGATCGTAGCGGAGATCACACCGTCTTCTGTCTTAACGATTCCGTTACAGAATGTAAGCTCTCCAAACTCATCTGCACATTTCAGACCGATTCCTGATCCGTCACACGCTGTACCAATGTGTGAGTTATAGAATTCTACGAAATCATCTTCAAATCCGGCTTTTGCAAGACAATCAAAGATAACACCTGCAGCGTTAACTCCAAATGCCGGTGTACTTGCATGTGCAGATACTCCCTTTGCATAAATACTGATCTTTCCGTCTTCTTCTGTTACTTTGTATTCCTGAAGCTTTGTCTCTGCGAAAGCAGCTTCCAGTCTGTCTTTCAGTCCTTCTTCTGCCGGAATCTCTGCTGTACATGCATCACATACGGCATTGAATACAAATCCACCATTGATAGAAATAATCTTTGTATTCTTAGAAGTTGCCAACATGCCAAGCATACCTTTCTCCCCGTGAATACATGGATAACTTGCATCCGGTGTAAATCCACAAGATAACTCTTCTGCCACTTCATTATAATGCTCCATACATCTAGAACCATTTTCCTCATTACATCCCATGATCAGACGAACTCTCTTGTTAAGCTTCACACCTGAATCACGAAGAAGCTTCATCGCATAAAGTGCTTCCATAACAGGTCCTTTATCATCTGTTGTTCCACGTCCGTAAACGTAATCTCCTTCTCTTGTCAGCTTGAATGGATCATATGTCCAATCACCGCCTGCCGGTACGATATCCAGATGTCCTGCGATACCAACGATCTCTTCGCCTTCTCCCATCTCTGCATATCCACAGTAGTTATCCAGGTTCACTGTCTTGAATCCGAGTTCATCTGCAATCTGCAGTGCTTCGTGAAGAACCTTTGCCGGTCCCTCTCCAAATGGCATTCCTTCTGCCGGTGTTCCAAGCTGTGAATCTATCGCTACAAGTCTTTCCATATTACTTAACAATTCTTCTGTTGTTGCATGAATCTTTTCTTTAATATCCATTATTTTCACCTTTCCTTTTTTACGTTACTGTTCACACGATGTGCGACCAGCAACGCATCTCGCCATTTTAAATCGCCTTTGGCGATGGGGCGAGATGCATTCAAGCCAAAACATGCATCCTCCGTGTCAATCAGCGGAGTGATTGACACGGGAGTGAACAGTAACAATAAACTGACTTTGAACATTGAAAGGAGTATCTAAATGAAATCTGAAAAAGCAACACAGATTCTTTTACTTGCAGCCGGTCTGGTATTTTTCCTTGTCGGAATCTTCCGCGGAGAAGCTGCGGTTGTGCTTAGCAAGGCAATAAAATTATGTATGGAGTGTGTCGGAATTGGATAAGAAAATGAAATCAAACAAAAACTTTCTGGCCCGCTTCCGCGGATGGATTCAGGCAGCTGCTACACTGCTGACCAACATTCACATCCCGAATCTGTTTAAAGGGAAAATTTATCAGGGAAATGTAAAAACGATGTGCGTCCCGGGACTAAACTGTTACTCTTGTCCTGCCGCCACAGGTGCCTGTCCGATTGGAGCTTTTCAAGCCGTGGTCGGTTCTTCAAAATTCAAATTTACCTACTACATCACCGGATTTTTCATCCTGTTAGGTGTTCTGTTAGGACGATTTATCTGCGGATTTCTCTGTCCGTTTGGATGGTTCCAGGATCTGCTGCATAAGATTCCGGGTAAGAAATTTTCCACCGCAAAGCTGAAGCCTCTGCGGTATCTGAAATATGTGATTCTGGTCGTCTTTGTTATACTACTTCCGGCATTTGTAACCAATTCACTTGGTATGGGAGATCCTTTCTTCTGCAAATACATTTGCCCACAGGGCGTACTTGAAGGCGCAATTCCGCTGGCACTTGCCAACTCAGGAATCCGTTCCGCGCTTGGACATTTATTTACATTTAAATTCACAATCCTTGCGCTTTTCATCATCCTGAGCATCTTGTTTTACCGTCCATTTTGTAAATGGATCTGCCCGCTGGGTGCTATTTACTCACTGTTTAACAAGGTATCTTTTCTTAAGATTCAGGTTGATCATGAGAAATGTGTTGGCTGCCAGAAATGTAGTCGTGTCTGTAAGATGGATGTCAATGTAGTAGACACACCAAACCATCCGGAGTGTATCCGCTGTGGAGAATGTATGAAAGCCTGTCCGACTGACGCAATCTGCTATCATTATGGGTTTTCAAACAAGAAAAAGGCTGACAATAAATAAACTAAAACAAACAAAATGTAATTTAAAGGAGATTTAAAATCATGAAAAACAAAACACTTAAAACAAACGCAATGAAATTAAAAAAGGTAATCGCTGCATCACTTGCCATTTCTGTACTTTTTGCATTTACAGGCTGCGGAAATTCTTCCTCAACAACCAATACAAAACAGGAATCTTCTTCCACAACAGAAACGGGCAGCACTGACGAGCTGAACAAAAAACTGGACGACCTTTACCAGCAGGAAAACCAGCTTTTTGCTGATCACAAAGATGCATGGGACAAAGTCTTTGGTCTTATGAACAAGAACACTGACGGTGATGCCATGAACGAAAACTATGCTGACTTTCTTGCAAGTACAGTTGAATCTAATAAAGACTCTTTCTCTGAAGAAGAATATGAAACTCTGTGCAAAGACATCGAGACAATCCGCGGAATTGAAGAAGAAATTGCCAAGCTTGAGAAAGAGATTGCTGCATCCGATTCCTCTGACAGTTCTTCCTCCAAATCAGACGAATCCACAGCTGTATTCAAAGGTTTCAAAGGAAAAGATCTGGATGGAAACGATGTAGATGACAGTCTTTTCGCTAAAAACAAAGTTACAGTTGTAAACTTCTGGTTCAGCGGATGCAAGCCGTGCGTCGGAGAGCTTTCCAAACTGAATGAATTAAATGAGAAGCTCAAAGAAATGGGCGGTGAAGTTGTAGGTATCAACACTGACACTTTAGACAACAATGAGGCTGGAATCAAAGAAGCAAAAGAAATTCTGAAAGCACAGGGCGCTTCTTACAAGAACCTGACGTTTGATTCCAATTCAACAGTTGGAAAATATGCCGGAAACATCATGGCATTCCCTACAACAGTTCTTGTAGATAAAGACGGAAATATCGTTGGGGAACCTTTCATGGGTGGCATCGATGATCAGTCAAACTACGATCAGCTGATGAAGCAGATCCAGTCTGTACTTGATCAGAACTAATTCGCATAAGTATCATACTTAGGGGCAGTTACTGTTTGCAGTAACTGCCCCTAACAGCATTTACGCGGATCGTGTTTCTCATAGTTTACATCCACCGCCGCACTTGCTATACTAAACTCATATATACAAACTCAGGAGGCTATTTAAAATGTCTTTTATCAGCGTTTTTGATGTTATGGGGCCGAATATGATCGGTCCTTCCAGTTCTCACACTGCCGGTGCGGCACGCATTGCTTATCTTGCACAGAAGATGATCAACGGGCCACTTGCAAAAGTAGAATTTATTCTCTACGGCTCTTTCGCCAGAACCTATCACGGACACGGTACTGACCGCGCACTTCTTGGAGGAATCATGGGATTTTCCACTGATGATATGCGAATCCGGAATTCCTTCGAGATTGCTACAGAAAACGGACTGAAATACTCTTTTACTCCGAATGAGGAAGAAACTGATATTCATCCGAATACCGTCGATATTATTATGACCAATACTGCCGGTCAGGAGATGACGATCCGTGGAGAATCTCTTGGCGGCGGTAAAGTCCACATCACACAGATCAATCATGTAGAAGTAGATTTCACCGGTGAATACAGTGCTATCATTGTTGTCCAGAAGGATGTTCCGGGTGTTGTTGCCTGGATCACCAGCTGTCTCAGCGACCGCCGGGTCAATATTGCTTTTATGCGTCTGTTTCGTGAATCGAAAGGACACACTGCTTACACGATTGTAGAATCCGACGGAAAACTTCCGGAAGAAATTGCCGACACCATCCGCCAGAACGAACATGTTCTGGATGTTATGGTTGTACAGATGTGATTGTGTTCAAGGAGGTTTTTTATATGGATTTTAAAAATGCAAACGAACTCCTTACACTATGTGAGGAACAGAATATTTCTATCTCTGAAGTTATGCGTAATCGAGAGATCATAACCGGAGAATGTCCTGCTAAAGAAGCGGATCAAAAAATGGCGCGTGTTCTTGAAATCATGAAAGAAGCTGCCCGCTCTCCGATTGAAAAACCAATCCGTTCCATGGGCGGGCTGATCGGCGGAGAGGCACAAAAACTTGCACAGCATTCTGCCAGTGGTCAGGGACTGTGCGGTGAACTGCTTGAGAAAGCTATCACTTATGCTATGGCAACCCTTGAGACAAATGCGTCCATGGGACTGATCGTTGCTTCACCTACCGCCGGTTCCGCAGGTATCGTTCCAGGATTGCTTCTCGCTTTTCAGGAAGTATACCATTTCTCCGACAAAGAGATTCAGCAGGTTCTCTTCAATGCGGGCGCTGTCGGTTACCTCGCCATGCGAAATGCCACTGTTGCCGGTGCTGTCGGAGGGTGTCAGGCTGAGGTCGGTGTTGCATCTGCTATGGCAGCGTCTGCCGCTGTTGAACTTATGGGTGGAACTCCTAAGCAATGTCTAGATGCCGCCTCAACAGTCCTTATGAACATGCTTGGACTCGTCTGTGATCCGGTCGGAGGTCTGGTAGAATACCCTTGCCAGAACCGTAATGCAGCCGGGGTTGCCAATGCACTGATTGCAGCTGAAATGTCCCTTGCCGGCATTTCTCAGCTCATTCCTTTTGATGAAATGCTCGAAGCAATGTACAAAGTCGGAAAGCGACTTCCGGTTGAACTGCGTGAGACAGCACTAAGCGGATGCGCAACAACACCATCTGCCTGTGAAGCATGTCATATACACGCATGATGATACTATTAGATCAACTATTCTAAACAATTAACCCGGAGGCAGGAAAAAATGAAACCGATTTACGAAGAAAATGAAGAAACACTGGAAATCGCTGAACAGATTTCCTGCCATATTCCCCCACATCTTCACAAATCAATGGAACTTGTATCCGTGACAGAAGGTACACTGGAAATCGGAGTCGGAACTGAATTGTATCATATGGAAAAAGGCGATTTTGCACTTGTATTTCCGGAATTGATCCACCACTATCAGGTATTCAACAGTGAATCCTGTAAGGCGATTTATGCACTTGCTTCACCGCTTCTTGCTCCTAGTTATACAAAAGAATTACAGCAATTTTGTCCTGTAAATCCGGTAATTTTGGCTCAAGAAGTACACCCAGACGTAAATTATGCCCTGCGAAGCATGCTGGTCTATCCAGCCGCTTCACAAGGGCATGTTCTGCATCAGGCATTTATTCAGATTATACTTGCACGCACTCTTCCCTTATTTGAAATGATAGATAAGAGCAGTGTGGGAAGTAATGACATTATTTACCAGACTGTTTCTTATATTGCTGCTCATTATACAGAAGAACTGACTCTTTCCAAAATGGCTCATGATCTTGGAATCAGTCAGTCCTCTTTGTCCCGTGTTTTCTCCGGCACATTTCATACGAATTTTAACCGCTATCTGAATGAAGCAAGACTGGATTATGCCTGTAGTCTCCTGCTTCATAGTGACCATACGATTCTCGACATCTGTATCCGGGCAGGATTCGACAACGATACCATATGTCACCAAGAGAGTATCGAAAGCAGCCGCATTAAGCAGCGCTTTCGATATTAACTGTTATTAACCTCTCTCATATGCCATCTGATAAATTACCAGAATATCCTCATATGCCAATGGCTTATATCCAATCAATGAACGGGTTTTGTTCCTTGAGCAGTCAAGTGCCAATTTCGCAAGATCATCTTCTTTCACACCAAGTTCTTTTAATCCGATTGGCATCCCTATCGATGCATAATACTGCTCCTGCATATCAATTGCAGTTTCAATCGTCTTCTCCGGATGTTCAAAATCAATATCCAGTCCCCATACGTTAGATGCATACTGCAGCCAGCGATTTATATTTGCTTTATAAACATATCTTGCCCAACTGCACCACAGCGCTGCAAGTCCTGCTCCATGCGCTACTTCCGGGTACATTCCGGATACTTCATGCTCTAACTGATGAACAACGAGCTGGAACTCTCTTCCACACTGTGTGAGTCCATTATGTGCAAGTGAAGATGCCCACATCATATTTGCTCGTGCAGCATAATCTTCCGGATTCTTCAGACAATCTCCTGCAGCTTTCCGTACACTCTTGATCACAGCCTCTGCAATCGAATCTGTCAGATAGGTATCCTCCCCCGGACAGAAATATCTTTCAATCGTATGCATTGCAATATCTACTGCACCGCATGCTGTCTGATAAGGACTTACTGTATAAGTAAGAACCGGATTCTCAATTGCAAAGTTCATACGGTTAAAGAGTCCGTTACATCCTCGTTTCTCTCCTGTTTCCGGATTACTGATTACACAGGAAGAACTCATCTCTGAACCTGCTGCCGCCAATGTCAGAATCGCTCCCTTCGAAAGCGTCTTCTGTGGAACAGCTTTACCACAATGAAAATCCCAGACATCCACTTCCGGATTCGCCAGTCCATTCGCAATCGCCTTAGATGAGTCCAGAACAGAACCTCCACCTACTGCAAGAACAAAATCTACACCTTCTTTTTTTCCAAGCTCAATCCCTTCTCTTACAAGCGGAAGTTCCGGATTCGCAACTACTCCGCCAAGCTCTACAAAACTGATGTTTTCTTCCCTCAGACAATTCTCCACCTTATCAAGCAGTCCACTCTTTCTTGCTGAATTTCCACCGAAATGTACCAGAACTTTCTTTGGATGAAATTCTGCAATAATCTTACCGACCTTTAATTCCTCGTCTTTTCCAAAGTATACTTTTGTTGGTGTTTCATAGATAAAATTATTCATGTTTAGCACTCCTCATTGATGTCTGCACGGTCTATCATTACATTCAGAATCTCTGTATCTGTAGTACGCATACCAACTCTTCCAATATATCCCATGCTCTTAATTGTTTCTTCAATATCATCTTTGATGATACCTTCTCCCGGCAGGAAACTTTTGTTCTGAATACTAAGCTGAAAAGCCATAAGTGCAGCATCAACAGATGTCGCTATCTTCGCTGCGCAGGAAGGTTTCGCTCCATCGCAAACGATTCCTCCGATATTTCCAAGTGTATTGATGATTGTCAGGGAAACCTGTTGATAGGTTCCACCATACATATAGGTAATACCTGCACCGGCGCCACAGGCAGCACTGACTGCACCACAGTACGCCGAAAGACTTCCAATATAATATTTCTGATGGATCGCAATCAGATTGCTGACAACAAGAGAACGGCAAAGCTTCTCATGAGATACTTCCCATTCATCTGCAAACACAATAACCGGAAGCGACACCGTCATGCCTTGATTACCACTTCCTGAATTGATAACAACCGGCATCGAACATCCGCCCATACGCGCATCACTTCCGGCTGCTGCCCTTGCACAGGCTCTCGTAGTAACACTCTTTCCCCATACATGCATCAGTGTTTTACCAATCTGCGCTCCATAGTTATTATCAAGTCCTTCCTGAGCAATCGCAGAATTCAGTTTAATCTGTCGATCAATGATCGGCTGCACATCTTCCATGCGAACCTGATCCGCAAAATCAAGGATATCTTTAACCGTAAGTTTCGATTTATCTACGGTAGTCTTAACCTCTGATTTATAAGGATTATCCAACAGCACTTCACCATCCTTTTCAATTCTTGTAATATTCGTGTGCTGATGTTCGATTGTTACAGAAGCAAAATGCTCTCCTTTTCTTACTTTAGCTGTAATATAGAGGTTATCAACTCCTTCAACTAAAGAACAGGAACAGATCTTCTGACTGATTAGTTCTTTCGTTTTCGCAATATCTTCACAAGTCACTTCACTCAACACTTCCAGTGCCTTATCCGCATTTCCCCCTACGATACCAAGAACTGCTGCCACTTCCATTCCTTTCATTCCTCCGGAATTCGGAACTGTAACGCCCTTAACATTCTTGATAATATTTCCACTGAGTTCCATTTCTACAGAATCTGGAAATTCTCCAAGAATCTGACGTGCTTTTGCCGCTGTATAGGCAATTGCAATCGGTTCTGTACATCCAAGTGCAGGTACCAGTTCCTGTTTAAGAATATTCAGATAGTTTTCGTATAATATAGAGTCCATTTAAAAGGTGCTCCTTTCTCAAAATAACGTAAATGTATATGAAACAAG
>OODL01001859.1_pt1 | contig 15854 bp, 4 predicted proteins | sample 1671181 | NCBI WGS metagenome assembly OODL01 (sample SAMN06348130, study PRJEB24527) | human gut metagenome | biome: human gut; feature: ankylosing spondylitis patient; material: feces | host: Homo sapiens | place: China | collected 2015-10 | reverse complement strand
TTCAATATCTGGTGCACCTCCAGGGACTCGAACCCTGGGCCCACTGATTAAGAGATTACCTGCTCCACCAGCAGCCTGACTGCCATATCATCTACAACATAAGGAAGAACCGCTTCCAGTTCCTTTTTCGTATTTTCAGCCGTATCCTGCTTAAACATTGCCATAACCATCATCTCATCTGCATTAAACTTCACCTTGCTCACAGTTCCATTTCTCCTTTCTTCTTTGCCTTCTTCGGTTTTTCCTGTTCCTGATTGGACTGCTGTTCCTGCGCCTTTTTGCGGTTCTTCAACGCTTCACGAACAGACTGCCGGGTGCTGGGGCGTTCCTCTAACTCCTTGCTTGCCTGCCGCTTTTCCAAAAGCGTTTTCATATCCGAAATTGCTTTCTGCACCAGCGGACTTTCCCGGTAATGCTGGATATGGTTGACGATTTCTGCCTGCACTTCTCCACCTATCATCAGGTCAAACATTCCCGAATAGATGCTTCCATCCTCAAGGGAAAAGCCAATGCTCTTGATTCCGTTCATCCGCTCTGCCGGAATCTTATCGTAGACTTCCAATGCCTGCTCCAATGTCAGATTGTCATGGAACTCCCCCATCACCGGGAACTCTGCACACTCTGCTACATAAAAACTGATGGTTGCTTCCGGTGCAGGCGTCTCTGCAGCCAGCTTTTCTTTCATTGCTTCTGCCCGCTGTGTTTCTGCACGGTATGACTGTTCCTGAAGATACGCAGCACTAATCACACCACATTCCGAAATGCTGTGTCCGTGTTCTGCCAGAACTTCTTCCATCACTTCCTGCACGGGTCTGCATCCATCCACTTCGATGATACCACCGTCCATTACCGTGAAGTCCTTATTATATAAGGTATAGTCGTAGCCATCTTCGCTGGTTTGGATGTGAAAATAGCCATTGTTGATCTCATAGGCTACCGCCACATCCTGCACTTTCAACGCTTCTGCCACCAGTGCGACCACATGGTTCTGGATGTACGGATTATCCCAGCCCGGAACTTTCTTGTAATCCTCCACGATCGTATCAATACCGTTCTTGCACTGCACAATATCCAGACTGCCCGGAAGTGGATCAGGCGTTTTCTCTACGCCAAGGGCTTTCAGATGAAAATTCGGAACCTGCTGATAGCAGAACATTGCATCATCGAGATTCCCGAACTTCTCAATTTTCATCGGATTGGTCTGCAAATCCGTCACAACATAGAACTGCTGCACAAACGGCTTTTCCGGCTCCCGCTGCTGTTCAACCGCAAGTTCTTTGCGGTACATATCCACAAACCCGTTCAGCACAGCCGGATGACTGCGCACGATCCAGTCGGTGCGGATATTGCTGCCCCGTTCTCCCTTGCAGGTGGTGTCTGCCCATTCCTTATTACTGTGCGAATACCGTCCGTCGTGGTTGTTATAATTCAGGGTGTACGCCAGAATATAGCCCATGCGCTCCATGCCGAACTGTTCAACAACGGATTTTGTGGCATCATCTGCAAGGTGCATTCCGTCAAAATTGTCTGCAATCGCTTCTTCAATGGCGTTTCTGCACTCTTCATTGAGCTGTCTGGAAATGCGGTACAAATCCACCTCACCATTCTCTGCCGCATAGCTGAAAGATTCGTAATAGACCGGAACATCTGAATTATCCGTGCGGCTTTCCTCTTCCACAGGTACAGCCTGTTCTTCTTTTGATAACACCGGATTCTTTTCTGCAAAATATTCCTTTACGGCATCCTGAAAATCCTCATCAAAGCCGTTCCACAAATCTTCTGCCACCAGTTTCCCATGCTCATTGACCGCAACGCAGGCAGCTTCATCCCCGTATTCCTCATGCTCCAGCAGGAAGAACTTCTCGCCGCCGACCTCCGTTTCATCAATCGCATACCATGTGCCAACGTGACCCTCAACCGTGATATTGTCGTAATCGCCGTGGAGCAGTCCATTGTTTTTCTCTTCCTGCTCTTTCATAAACTCCCGGACGGTCAGCAATCCACCCGTGAAGTTCAGACCTTCTTCGCCCAGTTCCAGCCGACCATCTGCACCAAGGTCAAGTTCTTCTGCCATCAGGACGGATGCCGCATGGTTTACAATTACCGTTTTCTCCACCAGAATCGGCTGTCCCGGATCATAGTCCGACCCACGCAGATCATAGCGGTACAACCCCTCCGGCACATCTTCATCCCGCAGTCTGCTGTTGCTGAAAAGACCGGGCTTATCAAAGATTTCAATTTCCTGCAACTGTTCATCCAGAATCGTTTCTTTCTTCAAATCCATCTTTCTTTCCTTGAAAAAATCCGGCAACTCTGCAAAGCCGATGCTGTCAACATAGCAGGCTTTGATCGACTTGCCATCGTTCAGCACCACAACATCACTGACGGAAAGCGAATGCCCTGTAAAATCCGCTGGACGCTGGATATTGAAGCGTTCGTAAATAGCTTCCAGCGTATCTTTTTCCGTAAGAGGCGCGGTATAGACCAGTTCATAGTCTGCACGGTTTACTTCCATCCCGTGCCGCTTTACAAAGTCCAGATTCATAAAGCGGTAGTCGTGTTCCTGGTCACGGGCAGTGATCTGGTAGATGCCAAACTGCTTTTCGCTGCCAGAAAGCAGCTTCTGCTCCTTGACCAACGCATCCAGCCGGGTTATCAGCTCTGCCGCCTTTTCTGCGGACTCTCCCTCTGATTCCTCCACTGCGTCTTGCAGCCATTCCCTGATCGGCTGAACATCCCCAGCCTGAATCTGTTCTTTCAGTGCTTCAACCGCCTGCTCCCGATCCTCCACGCTGTCCTTATAGTGGTAGAAATCGAAGTCAAAGGCGAACTCATCAAGGTCTGCTGCCAGCTTTTCAACGGGTGCTTTCTCGTTGCCTTCCATTGCTTTCTGCTTGTCCTTTTCCAAATCTTCCTTGGCAATTTGGAAATAGTCACTTCCACGTTCGATTTCTTCACGCCCTGTGACAAGAACTGGCCACGGGCTGATACGGATAAGATAAATCTGCTTGCCCTCATCAAACAGCCGCAGAGCCTGCTCCCGGCTTATCACCGTCAGTGCAGCGTCCGGGCGGGCATACTCATCTTCCAGATACTCTTCGTTCTTTTCCAGCAAAATTGCACTCCATGCGTCCGCCTTGATTCCGAAAATGCCATCATGCTGTTCAATCTCTTCCTGACTGGCGAAATCTCCTACCGTGCCATCCTGAAACAGCGGGTAAATCCGTTCGCCCAGCCGATGCCACTCCCGTGCGCCTTCCTTTGTCAGCGGCAGAACATCATCTTTCAAATACCCGTATTCGTGCATTTCCGAAAGCCCGATCATGCCATCCGGCAGATTTTCGATTTTCTCTTCTGCTTCCCACATCAGGCGATTGACTTCTTCCGTGTTTTCAGCCTCAACCGCAGCCGCCAGATTGCTCGCCAGTTCTTCCGTTGCCGCCCGATCATCCAGCTTGTAAGCAAAGTTCACAATGAGATTTCGCTGGCTGTTGTCAAAAATGGTTTTATCCTGTTCCTTGTCCGCAATCAGCTTTTCTGCGTATTCCATCGCCGTCATGCGCTCCACACTCCTTTCTGCCACCGCCGTTTCCAACTTTTCAAGAAAATCAGCAGCAGTCAATCGAATCGTATCCATCGAATCCTTCAATTCTTTCAGTTCCTTGCCGCTTGCCCAGCTTGCCACATACGGAAATGAGTAGTCCGAAGTATCAATGCCAAGTGCCGAGCAAACTGTAAATGCAATGCTTTCCGCTTCTGTTTCTTTGGTAAGCTGGTCTTTTTCCTCGCCGCGCTGTTTCATCTGGTCGCTGTCATGCAGCATGGCATGAGCAACCTCATGGATCATCGTCTTGATGGTCTGGCTTTCGCCCATATCAGCACGAACACAGATTTCTTTGTCCATGTGGCTGTAATAGCCTTTCGCGCTGCCCTCGATCTCTCCAAAACGAATTGGCACAGGAGATACCTGTTCGATTGCCTCTTTCAGCAGGGTATAATCCTTGACACGGGCGGTAAGTTCATTTACTTCCAGCGTAGGGAGAGGCTCTCCGTCTGTCTGGGCATAATCGAAAACCGTTGTTACCCGGAACCGGGGAATCACCCTCTCCACCACTTCGATTTCCGGCACCCCGTTCTCATTCAGCACCGTAAGCCCGGTGTCCTTGTCGATTTTCTCCCGCTCTTCCCGTTCCTTTACCGGAGCAGGTGCGATGATCTGGATGCCCTTTTCGCCCTTTTTCACATAGCGGTTAAACTTATTTTTCCAGGCATTGTACCCAGCCACCAACGTAGCATCTGGACGCTGCATTGCGATCAGCAGTGTATTATTGAAGCTATAATTATGGAACTTCGACATTGTGAGCAGGTACTTCGTATACATTTCCGAAGTAAAAATGTCCTTTACGCCCTGCTCCAACCGTTCCGTAATTTCTTTGAGCTGGTCTGCCCGCTTATCTGCCATTCATGCCCTCCTTTTCGATTTTTTTGACCCATCTAGTTTTCATCTGATACGGATACTGGTTCGCCATCTTCGGCTTTCTCTCGCCGTTCCATTCCAATCCTCCAGCACGGCCCTCACAAACATATCCGGCAGCTTTGAGCGATACGCCGCTTTCGGTGTCCAGAATATAAGTGACAACCTTTGTATAGCCCATTGCCCTTGCCGCCCGGTATGCGGCAGCATAGAGGATACTGCAAGCATTCGGTGTACCATCCGTACAAAGGCGGTTGATTTCCAGCGTATAGCCATCATCCAGCCGCCGCGCAACAGGTCTGCCGCATATTGCCACACCAACCAGTGAACCACTGTCTGAAACTCCGATGGAAAACTTGTGTCCTCTTGTCGGCTTATGATGGCGGTGATACTGCTGCACAAATGCGTTTGCAGTTTTCAGATTGATCGGTGTTAATGTCAGCAAATGCCCTCCTTTACAAAATCTGCCCCATCAGATTCCCTTTCGGAGATCTGACGGGGCATTCTCAGTTATAGTTCCATATCGTGACTTTTCTTTTTCTGCGGTTTCGGCTCTGCTATGCGTTCTGCTTGCTTTTCGTGAAGCTGTGCAAGGATCGACGGACGTTTTACGCTGTCTGCACTCCGCTCAATCTCACGTTTCGGCGCAGGAAGTTCGCTATCCGTTACTTCCTCATCCATGCCAAGAGCCGCATCATCCCCCTTTTCGTCCATATCCAGCAGGGCATTCAATTCTGCAAGCCGTGCAGATTTTTCGTTTAATTCCGCCTCCTGCGGGAACGGACGCTGCACTTCTTCCTTTGCTTCTGCCAACTGCTGCTGTAAAGTTTCCAATCTGCGCTCCACCTGCGGCAGTGTCTTTTCGATAGATGCCAGCGCATTGAGAATACGCTGGATATTGCCAGCCGGATCACTGCCAAGTTCAATCGTATAACTGCTCTGCCGCTTGATGGTCAGCTTGAATGTCTGGGCGAACGCATCAAACCGGGAACTGATTGCAAACCCTCCCAAATCTGCGATTTGCCCCTCTGTCTTAGCGATCTTCATTGCGGCACAGGCTGCAAGAATTGCCGAGCCTGCTTCCTTGCGGTCGGTATAAACCCTGTCCTCCACCGTGATGGAGAACTTCTCCTTGTCCTGTTCCAGCAACGGCTTTGCCACTGCAAGGTCGGCTTTCAGACCTGCTATGCGCTCTTTCGCTGCCGTGATTTCTGCCGGATACCGCCGTGCAATATCCGATTCCAGGCTGTAAATCTGGCTGGTGTGGTTGGCCCGCATCAGCTTCAGCTTGCTGACCTGAATATCCAAATCCATCTTTTCCTTGATGTAGGGATTTCCCGTTGCCAATGCTTTGATTTCTGCATAGGTCAGCGCGGTATCGTCCACATCATCGCAGGCACGAACAGGAGATTTCGAGGTCATGATCTGCGAGATGAACTTCTGTTTATTTTCCAGAATTTGCCACATATACGAATCGAACGTATTCTCTGTGACGTAACGGAAAATCTTCACTTTCTGGTTGCGGTTTCCCTGACGAAGAATGCGTCCTTCCTGTTGTTCCAGATCAGAGGGCTTCCACGGGCAGTCCAGATGATGCAGGGCAATCAGTCTGTCCTGAATGTTTGTACCAGCACCAAGTTTCGGGGTCGAACCAAGCAGGATACGCACCTGACCGGAGCGCACCTTTGCAAACAGTTCTGCCTTTTTGGTTTCGGTATTTGCCTCATGGATAAAAGCAATCTCCTCACGGGGGATTCCCTTTGCCACCAGTTTTTCCCGGACATCATCGTACACATTGAATGTTCCGTCTGCTTTCGGGGTCGATAAGTCGCAGAAAATCAACTGGGTGGATTTGTCGGGCGTGGATTCTTCCCATACCTGATAGGCATTCTCCACGCAGAGGTTGACCTTGCTTTCTGGCTCATCCGGGAGCAGATTATTGATAAGCCGCTGGTCCAAGGCCAACTTTCTGCCATCGTTCGTGATCTTGAGCATATTGTCAATTTTCGGATTGACATTGCCGTTTCGCACCTGCTCTGCACGGTCGGCAAAGCTGCTCACCATTTCCTGCTGCGTTTCGCTGGGTTTCAACACTTCATTGATGTACTCTGCTTCTGGCACAGGCAGATTCAGCATATCCGCCGTCTGTACGTCTGCGGACTCCTTGAACAGTGAGATCAATTCAGGGAGATTGAAAAAACGGGCGAACCGCGTCTTTGCACGGTAGCCCGTTCCTTCTGGGGACAATTCGATTGCCGTTACGGTTTCGCCAAACGAAGCCGCCCAGCTATCAAAATGTCCAAGATGAAGTTTCTGCAAGGTGTCATACTGCAAGTAACGCATGATGGTATACAGCTCTACCATGCTGTTCGATACGGGCGTACCTGTTGCAAAGGTCACACCCTTGCCGCCAGTGATTTCATCAAGATACTGGCATTTTGCAAACATATCCGAGGATTTCTGTGCATCGGTCTGAGCAATACCAGCGATATTCCGCATTTTTGTGTAGAGGAACATATTTTTATAGAAATGGCTTTCGTCCACAAACAGGCGGTCAACACCAAGCTGTTCAAATGTAACCACATCGTCCTTGCGGCTCTGGTCGTTCAGCTTCTGAAGTTTTGCCTGCAAGGTTTTCTTTGTTTTCTCCATCTGCTTGACCGTGAAACTTTTGCCATCGTCCTCTGCTTTTGCTTCTGCAATCGCAAAGGTAATGTCCTGAATCTGCCGCTCAATCATGGACTTCTGACGTTCCGGGGAAAGAGGAATCCGTTCAAACTGCGAATGCCCGATAATGATTGCATCATAATCGCCCGTGGCGATTCGGGAACAGAACTTTTTCCGGTTGGCTGGCTCAAAATCCTTTTTCGTTGCCACCAGCACATTGGCATTCGGATACAGCCGCAGGAAGTCTGCGCCCCACTGCTCCGTCAGATGGTTCGGCACAACATAAAGATTCTTCTGCGCCAGACCCAGACGGCGGCTTTCCATGCCGGCAGCGATCATCTGGAAGGTCTTGCCAGCACCCACACAATGCGCCAGCAGCGTATTATTGCCATACAGGATATGCGCCACTGCATTTTTCTGGTGCGGCATCAGGCTGATTTCCGGGGTCATGCCCACGAACTGGATGTGACTGCCATCGTATTCACGGGGACGAATCGCATTGAACCGCTCATTGTAGACCTTGCAAAGTTCCTCTCTGCGGTCTAAATCCTTGAAAATCCACTGCTTGAACGCATCCCGAATCGCTTCCTGTGCCTGCTGCGCAAGCATGGTTTCTTTTTTGTTCAGCACTCTCCTTTCTTTTCCATCCTCATAGACGGTATCGTAAATTTTGGTATCCCGGAGATTCAGTGCATCTTCCAGCAGCCGATAGCCGTTGACACGCATTGTGCCATAGGTGTTCGTCACGCGGGGATTACTCCGGTCAAGCGACTTGCCGCTGATGTTCCATGCGCCGCTGATTTCCGAATAGGTTGCCTTGATGGAGCTTCCGATGTAGTAACTCGGCGTTTTGAATACCTGCTCCATGAAGTCCGTGATGTACTCTGCCTTGATCCAGTTTGCACCCAGCCGTACTTCAATCTCCGAAGCATTCAAATCTTTCGGCTGTACCCGCTTGAGATACTCGACATTGACCTGATACTCCGGATGGTTTGCAGCAAAGGTTTCTGCCGTTGCCAGCTTTTCCCGGACATTGCCGGACAGATATTCGTCTGCCGTCACCCATGCCTGCGTGACAGGATTGCGGAAGATAACGCCTGCCAGTTCTTCGGTCACTTCCTGCTCTGTTTTTCCACAAAGTTCTGCCATAAACGGCACATCGACTTTTGCTTTTTCTCCGATGGAGAGTGCCAGGGCTTCACTGGGAGTATCCACAGAGGTGACAGGTTCCGGCTTGCGAATAGTACGCTTGGTGAAAATATCTGCCAGCCGCTTGAGGTTTTTATCCTCGTCCAGAATCTCAAGGGATGCCAGCAGGCAATAGCTGCTGTCCTGCCGGAATGCCCGTTTGTTGGCGGTGCTGTTGATAAGACCGTACTGCGCTGTGAACCGCTTATACTGGTCTTTCAGCTTTCCTTGCAGCAGTTCCACTTCGGCATCTGTACCATCGTGCAACTGGCAGTCCAGCAATTTCTGTGTAGTTTCCCGCAGGGCAATCATTCCCAGCACACGCTCTGCCGTGACCGCAGGCAGGTCAACCTTGTTCATGTAGGAGTTTTCACGGTAATAAACCTGTCCGTCCACATTGGTGTAACTGAAATTCTTCACGTTCAGGTCTGCCGGGAGCGGTTCTGTGTTCTGGTCAAGTTCATCGTCCGTGATTTCTGGCTCTGTGATTTCCGCATGGATGTTCTCAACGGCTGCTTTCAACTGCTGTGCAAGGTCTGCGCCCTCGATGGGTTTGACCGTAGTTTCCTGCTTACCGTACTGTGTACTTTCAGTCGTGATCTCGCCCAGCACCATTTCAGGATGCTGCGCAAAATACTGGTTGATGGGGTATCCCTCCGGCGTTGTGCCAAGGTCTACCCACTCTGCCCGCTCCACTGCCGCCCGGTCACGCTTCTGCAAAAACAGAATGTCGGCTACTACGCTTGTATTCGCATTGCGCTGGAACGCATTGTTTGGCAAGCGAATTGCACCGACCAGATCGGCACGGTTGGCAAGATACTCTCGGATAGAGGAATCCTTTTTATCCATCGTACCGCTGGAAGTGACTACCGCCACCACGCCGCCCGGACGAACAAGGTCAAGACTTTTTGCAATAAAGTAATCATGGATGAGGAAGTTGTGGCGGTCATACCGCTTATCCGGCACTTTGTAATTGCCGAACGGCACATTACCCACCACACAATCAAAGAAACTGTCCGGGAACTGCATTGTTTCAAAGCCCTGCACTGCAATTTTGTTCTTCTGATAAAGCTGCTGTGCAATGCGTCCTGATACGTTGTCCAGCTCCACACCATACATCTTGATGTTCTCCATGCTTTCAGGCACAAGACCCATGAAGTTACCGACACCGCAGGACGGTTCCAGTACATTGCCTTTGCTCAGACCCATGTTGGAAAGGGCTTCATACATTGCCTTGATTACCGTAGGCGAAGTGTAGAAAGCATTCAGCGTGGATGCCCGCGCTTCGCTGTACTCATCTGCCGGGAGCAGAGATTTCAGTTTCGCATACTCCTTTGCCCAGTCCGCATTCTTCTCGTCGAACGCCTGCGGAATGCCGCCCCAGCCGACATACCGGGAGAGAACTTCCTGTTCTTCTGCGGTTGCCTGCCGCTGTTCTGCATCCAGCGTTTGCAGCAGCCGGATGGCTTCGATGTTTGCTTTGAATTTTGTCTTGGCTCCTCCTGCGCCGAGATCATCGTCCGTAATACGGAAGTTCATAGGCTCCTGTTTGGGCTGTACAGGCTGTTCCGTTTCGGCTCCACTGTCCAGCGGAAGGTTGTGCTGCCGCCGTGCATGGTTGACCTCTTCCGGGGTCATAGGCTTGCTGGTAAGAGGCTTCACAGCATCATCTGCCGCTGAACGATGGATGGCATCTGTCCGGGTCTGCACATCCGCAATCAGCTGCATCTGTTCCGGCGGAAACTCAGGATTGAGCAAATCTTCCAACTCGCCGCCCGATTCTGCCACCGAATAGATCACATCCATCTGCTCCGGGGAAAAATCCTCGTAAGCCACACCAGCATTGTGTAGAGCAGTAAAGACTGTGGTTTCTATCGCTTCTTTCATCGGCACATCGGCCTGTTCGTACAGATGCCGAATGTACTCCAGCGGTTCCGTTCGGAAGATCGGATACCGGGCTTCTTTCGCAAGGGTCATGTCCTGCAAGCTGACCGTCCCCTGCTCAAAGTTGACCGAATCCACACGGAACTCTCTATCGTCCAGTTCAATGATGGTATTGACTGGCAGATATTCCTCTCTGCGGAAATACTTTGTCTGCGCATGGGTTCCATCTTCCTGCTGGCCGGACAGATAGACGCTCTCCCCCTGCTTCCAGAGCTTCATTGCCTGAGAAGCCCACTGTTCACGTGGAAAACCAGACACCACAACCTTGCCGAGTGCGGTTTCCTTTTCCAACAGCTTGCTGCCAAGAAGTTCTGAAACGCGCTTTGCATCCTCGCCGTAGAACTCAAAGTTGCCGTACTGCTCATAGCCGACCAGAGCATCCGGGTAACGCTCTTTCAGCGCGTTATATTCGTTTACGGCATCCAGCGGCAGGGGCTGCAAGGTCGGCTCAACGGCCTTTTCTTCCGCTGCATACAGAACCATAATGCCGCGCACCCACTGCGGTGCGTCCTTGCTATCCTGATACAGTGCAACGGCATCCCGTCTGTCCGTAATAACGTCCTGATAGATGCGCTGGAAAATATCTTCTATCAACCAGTCTTTGAAGTTTTCCCAGTTCTGGCTTGCTTCCAGATACAGCGGAGCAGTTTTCGCATTCTGCTCTAACAGCTCGTCAATCTTGTTCCGAAGTTCCTTTTCCGCTTCGTCTGCATCCACATCGCGGTCGCGGAGATACGGATAGATTTCACTCTGCTGCACCGCATCCAGCATGGAATACAGACATTCTTTGTAAACACAGCGACTATCTTTCAATGCAGATTCCTGCCCTGCCAGAAGATAATCATTCAGCGGATTCTTTGCCAGTTCTGCATCATACTGGTTCGGTCGAAGCACCCGCGCCGCCCATGCAGGACGCTCCATATCTTTCAGATAGATTAGAGAATCCGTAACACGTTCGATTTTATAAAGGCGGTCATCTTCCAGATAGAGATAATCCCCGATATTTCTGCTGTACTTTGCCGCCTGCTTCTGGGGTTCTTCAACCACTGCGGTGGTTGAATGCTCTTTCGATTCCTGTTCCTGCGCCCAAATATCGAAAAGCGATATTTGTCCTGTCTCAGAAACAGAAATCTCAACAGCCTTTTTCTTTTCCGGGAAGATCGTGTACGTTCCCTCAACATACTGGTGCAGTTCAGCAAGCGTCTTTGATTTTTCCGCATATTCCGGGGAATCCAGCGGCACGGAAAGAAGTGCTACATCCATCTTTTCCAGAAGCTCTACCGCCTGTTCCGGGTCAGCCAGCATGGTGGGCAGTTTCTTTCTGGCATCCTCATTCAGCAATTCCCGCTTAAATGGACGCTCTACTTCATCGGGCAGACGATGGTAGAAACCGATTACCCGATTTGCCATCTGCTCACGCTCGTAACTCGGCATCCGGCTGTAATCCGCAGGCTTCAGATACAAACTCTGGTCAATGAGCTTTGCAACTCGTTCAGCCGCCTGGTTCCAGTTCAGCTTTACCAGCGCATCCGGCTTTCCATAGATGCCCCGTGCCAGTTCAAGACCTCTGCCGTCATAGCTGGCATGGGAATTATCTGCACGGGAAAGTGCATGACTGCTGCCGCCCACACCGTATCGGTCTTTCAGAAATGCCGCGCGTTCTGCTTTCTCTGTATGGGTAAGGAAGAAACTGTACGTTGCTAGCCTGCCATCCAAATACGGCCCGCCGCCTGCAAGGAAAGCATTGATCTCATCTTCCGTGATAAAGACTTCCTGCTCATTCCACTGAAAGCCCTCTCTTGCCTGATACGGCTGGAACGGGAGGGCAAACTTCCGAAACTGTTCGGATACTTTGTCCGGGCGATAGAACGGCATCCGCATCACGCTTTTATCTTCGGCGTAGGCTTCTGCCAGTCCCAAAAGACGTTCGTTCAGGTCAGCCAGAAATTCCGGCTGGTCAATCAACTTTGCAAGTCGTTCTGTAAGTTCCGGGTATCCGCCGGAGAAGATGGACGTATCGGCAAAGACCATCTCTGCCACGCCCTCTGCCATATCGCGTTCCATATAGCTTAGGGCTTCTGCGTGTTCATGCAGAGCATTGCCACGGGCTGCATCCAGGACAGACTTTGGTGCGTACTCTCCCTGCTGCAGAAGCTGATGGATTCTGCAGCTGACATCTTCCCAGGACAGAAATGCTTTGTTTTTGGGGTCGTTCCGAACCGTATCTCCAACGGCGATCTGCATACCCAACTCATCGAACCAGACTGCATATTTTGTGCCGCCGATCTCAAAGCCCTTGCCGCCCTCGCCATACTCTTTTTTGACGAAAGCAGTATACTCTTCCGGGGTCTGTTCGGTCATAAAGTTATAGATAAGGCGGAGCTGGCTTTTGCCTCGATTGCTTCCCGTCCGCAGGATTTCATCCACAACTTCTGCCGGAATCGTGATCTCATCGGCATACTGGGCCTGCATCGGGGCTTCGATTGCCCGAATCTGCTGTTCCACGGTCGGCAGACTGGGCAGAGAAAAAGCAGAGGCAATTTCTTCCTCTGCTTCGCTCAAATCCTGTTCGGTTGTGTCAGCGGTTAGTTGTACACCAATTCCTTCAGCACGATCTCTTCCGCCATCGCGGTCAGATTGTTCTGATGTGCCACCCATGCCATCTGTTCGGTTTCCTTGTTCGGAGCCGGATACTTCTCGTTCAGGCTCTCGATCAGTTCTTCCATCCGGTTCTCCGCCTGCTCGTCGATCTGCGCCAGATGCTGATTCAGCCTGCCGCTCATCAGCATACTCTGATACCAGTTCTTCTTGTTTTCCCTCAGATAAGTCCTGCGCAGCATCCCGTACTTCCCAATGCTCATCGGCTCGTCCTGTACGGTCAGGTTCGGAAACAGGTAGTCCCCCTTGCGGTGATAAGTCAGTTCCATACGGTTTTCCTCCTTCAGTGATGTTCGTTTCAGTTTCACGCTTTAATGCGTTAAAGTCCGTACTGGTATTATACAAGCTGTCGGCAGTTTTTGCAAGATGTTCTGTGACTTCTTTTCGGTAAATTTTCTGCATTTCCCGTCCGATGTCACGGAGAACCGCTTCACATTGTTCCGAAACAGCATTGCCCAGGAACGTCAAAACCGGAAGCTGGTTGAAATCCACAATACGGATAAAATCCTCATCTTCCAAAACTTCCAGCGGTTCCTGTTCGCAGCGTCGGGAAAGGGTATAGAAAATACTGTTGGTCATTAACTCCCGGAAACGGACACGGAGGTTATCTTCATCCAGTCCTTCCAGAAAAGTGTCTGCCACCTCATATTCCAGACCATCCATCGCTTCTTCCAGATTTTCAGCGGTCAACTGCTGTGCCAGTTCCATCAGCGCAGCATTCATGCTGTCCGTCTGCGTCAGAGCATAAGTATCTGCCAGATGGTCGAGGATCATCTGCTGGTGTTCCGAATCATCAATGCGCCAGAGGATCGGCGTTCTGCCGCCCTGCACCAGATGCGTGTCCGCAATGTCGAACACATAGCGCAGCTTTGCCCGTGGGCTGGCATCGTCCAAAAGTGCAATGCCTTTTGCGCCACGGTTTACCCAGCGGTTCATTTTCTTGTTCCAGACTTCCAGCTCTGCACAGGCGGTCGCATCAGGACGCTGGGCATGGATCAGCAGAGTATCTTTGAACGAATAGCGGTACAGCCGTGCCGCCACATCCAGATAGTTCATCCAGTCTTTCGGAGAATTGCTTACCCACCGTGCGTTCTGCTGGGCAAGTTCCCGAATATCATTAAATTTTGCCAACCGTTCCCTCCTTACTTCTTAGCTGGTGTTTTCGGAAATTCAAGACTGTACTGCGCCCTGCCATTTTCTACCCGCATCACAAGGTCTGCGTCAAAGGTCTTGTTCTTTTTGGCAGAGTAGAAGTCTTTTTCATGGGTGCGTCCTTTCTTCAAAAGGTCAGTTGCCATTTTCTTCGTGAGCGTCTTTTTCATGCCGGAAAGGTATTTACTTTCTTTCCAGAGGGCAAATTTGCAGTCGCGGTTAGAGCAGTAAAAGTTCTGCCTGCCCTCGCAGACGGGTTTGCCGCATACCGGGCAGTTCCCGATAGATACCTTATTATAAGTAGTCGATTCTTGCACCGTAGGAATCTGCCGGAGGTCTGCCAGCATCCGTTCCAGCAATCCACCGATGCCCTGCATGAAGTCAGCGGGCTTTGTTTCGCCCCGTTCCATCCGCAGCAGTTCATTTTCCCACTCGGCGGTCATGCTTGCCGATTTCAGGTAATCCGGGATATTTGCGATTGCCGTAACCCCCTCTGCACTGGGAAGAATCTGCTTGCCTTTGCGTTCCACATAGCCGGAAGATACCAGCTTTTCCAGAATCGCTGCACGGGTCGCAGGCGTTCCCAGTCCTTTCTTTTCCGTGTCTTTTTCAAACTCCTTGTTGCCTGCGGTTTCCATTGCAGAAAGCAGGGTATCTTCGGTAAATGCTTTCGGCGGGGAGGTAAACCCCTGTTTTTTCTCCGCGCTCACCACAGGAATCACCGCGCCCTGTTCCAGTTTCTTTGGGAATGCCACACCCTTGCTTTTTTCCTGCTCTGCAAACGGAACAGGCATTGCGGTATGTCCCGCCTGCAAAACATTTTTGTATTTTGCGGTGAATTTCCTGTCCTGACAGCATACTGTTACCAGAACATCCTCATAGATGTATGGCGGCTGCACCGCCTGCTGCATCTTCCAGACGATGAGAGCAAAGACCTTTTCTTTATCCCCGGACAGGCTGTTTGACTCTCGCTTGCAGCTTTCCAGTGTCGGCAGAATCGCATGGTGGTCAGTGATTTTCTTGTTATTGACTACCTGTTCCACCTTGCCAACCTCGCCGCTGTAATGTTTGAGCAAAGCTGTCATAGTCTGCTGCATATCTTCCGTGATGTACTGGCTGTCCGTTCGCGGGTATGTCACCAGCTTTTCTTCATACAACTCCTGTACGATCTTCAAAGTCTGGCTGGCGGTAAAGCCATAATAGCGGTTGGCTTCTCGCTGCAAGGTCGTTAAGTCGTACAGCTTCGGAGCGGACTGTTCTTTCCGCTTGCGCTCGATGCTGCCGATCACGGCACACTGTCCATCACAAGCTGCCTGCATGGTATCCGCATCCTGCTCCTGTGCCATCCGTTCCGATTCTGCCACGATGCCATTTCCCGTGATTTCCACCTTGTAGTACGGCTCTTTTACAAAGTTCTGGATTTTGCTTTGCCGTTTCGTCAGCATTGCCAGTGTCGGAGTCTGAACCCGTCCAATGGTCTGCCGTCTGCCGTATTTCTTGGTAAAGGCCCGTGTGCCATTCATGCCAATCAGCCAGTCCGCCTTTGCCCTGCACTCCGAAGCGGCAAACAGGTTGTCATATTCTGCGCCATCCTTTAAGGAATCAAAGCCTTGCTGGATAGCGGCATCTTCCATACTGCTGATCCACAGCCGTTTGACCGGGAGTTTGCTGCCTGCCAGACCATACACACGGCGAAAGATTGCTTCTCCCTCGCGCCCTGCGTCTGTAGGATAGTTCTCGGAGGTGACTTTTCTGACTTTGTTACTCGATG
>OODL01001858.1_pt1 | contig 15867 bp, 10 predicted proteins | sample 1671181 | NCBI WGS metagenome assembly OODL01 (sample SAMN06348130, study PRJEB24527) | human gut metagenome | biome: human gut; feature: ankylosing spondylitis patient; material: feces | host: Homo sapiens | place: China | collected 2015-10 | reverse complement strand
TATGATTTTCAGCGAAAAATCATACTCTAACCGATAAAACAGGCACGAATCAGTCAGGTCAGCCCTTTCTTGTCAATGTGATTTTGGTGGTCGCCTCACGCTTGTTGCTGTCAACTACTTTCATGTAGCGTTGGGTGGTAGTGATGCTCTTATGCGCCATGTTGCTTTGGATAATACGGATATCAGTACCCGCTGCAGCCTGAAGGGTCGCATATGTCCTGCGGTATGAGTGGAAAGTTATGTTTTTTGTAATTCCTGCAGAACGGATCCATTCCTTCATAGGCTGCTGCGTCCAGCTCCGTTTCAGACCTTTGAACACAAGACCTTTTTTCTCGGGACTGTACCCGATCAGTTCCAAGGCTTCATCGCTTATCGGGATGATGTCTTCCGTCTTGGTCTTCTGGGTGATGGTATGGACACATTTTCCTCCAGCTGCAAAGTCAACGATTTCCTCCCAGCAAAGGGAAAGTATATCGCTGAGCCGCAAACTGGTCAGGCACGAAAAGAGGGAAGCAGTCTTTAGAACAGGCTTCTTGCACGGGGTTTCAGCCAGGCAATACAACTCTTCCACACTCAGGTATTCCTTGGCAACATCTTCCGGTTCGATTTTTTCCAGAAAGTCATTGACATTGGTCTTTATCATCCTGTTGCGATACAGAATCTTCAGGAATCCCCGGAAAGTGGACCAGTAGCCGGAAGCGGAGTTCTTTGATATCTGTCCGTCACGCCGGAGTTGCTTTGCGTTAAGCAGGTATTCCCGGAACTTGTTGCACAGGTCCACATCTATTTCTTCGAAAGTGCATTTGCCGTGAACGAAATTGTAGAAGTGCTGATAGACAAATCCCCATTTCTGATCGTGCTTGCGGAGCTGCTTCCGGTAATACTCCAGAAAGTCCGCTTTGTACTTGCGCTTGTCGAAGAAATCGTACCGTTCATTTACAATGGCTTCAAACCTCCGGCACCGGATTGCTTCGGCCTTTTCCGACATAGCAGCGTTGAAGTCGCGTTCACGCTGATTCTTGGGATTGGCATAGATGTAAATGTTCAATCCTTCATGGCGGATGGTCTTCATTGTTTCCTGATCCCGGTAGCCCGGATAATAATCAAGGTAGAAAGATAACATCCCTTTCTTCAATGGACGTGTTCTCAGTGTTACTGTTTTACATTCTGACATGGTTACGAATATTTTTAGTTGAAATTAAATTTTGCGGCTAAGTTGCACAATGGCTTTATGCAGACCGCATTCAGCATAAAAACATTTTCCGGTCTGTATATCTGTGCGCATAGATGCGTTACCTGGCACCCATGATGTGGTCGAATTCCACCTTTAGAAAGCGCACGAACCTGCCTTTCTTTTCCCGTTTGATTTCGTGGAATTGCAGGATGCCGTAAACTGAATCCCTGGTGAGATTGTATTTTTTCATGGCTTCCTGTACAGTGTAATATTCAGACGAGTCACCTTCGGCGGTCTGTTTTGACAGGTCGAAGTGAAGTTTGGAGTAGAATATCTGGCCGTGCTCTTTTTTCGAGGGGATGTTGTTGCGATAGATATGCGAACGGATGGCTACACGGGTCATTCCGTACTTCTTCTCGATTTCTTCGGGAGTGTACCATTCGGTCAAAGCGTCATCCGTCTTGTATTTGGCAAATGCCGCATCAATGTGCTTCTTGCTGTAATAGTTGAATTGGCGGATCTTGACCTTTGGGACATCATGCTCTCTGGTGTATGTCCATACCCATTTGGCGTTTACCTTGTACTTCTCCGCAATCTGCTCGGCAGTATAGTATTCAGTAATGTCAACATCGTCCTTCGGTTTGATGCTTTCGTATGGTTTGGTTTTCAACATCAGCTCGATGTCGGCACGGCGGATGAGAGACATTCTCGAACTCAGCCGGGAAGCACGGAGTTTGTCCTCTTTCACCAACTTGTAAATATACTGACGGGAGACACCCATCAGTTTGGCCGTTTGGGAAAATGTGAAGTATTCCTGACTCTCCAGCTTTTTCTTTACTTCAACCATTTCCTGAATTTGCCGAAGTTCCATTCTCCGCTCTTTCATGCGGTGTTTGTAACCTCTCTTGGAGCATTGCGGACTGCAATAGTTTGTGGTGGTCTTTTGCGCTATAAAAGGCTTGCCGCACCACTGGCAGATTCTTTTTACTTCCATGTCATTTGTCCTCCATATTTTCGTTAAACATGAGCTTTTGGCAGCTCGAATAATTTCCCTTTTTGTCCACTCACGTAAACCATTGTCAACACACGTCAACTACTGCGTCATCGTGACATCGGGGCAAATCCCGAAAATGTTCCGTGGTAGAAATACGGTAGAAAAATAGGGCGGACTACTGTATCCGACTGCACATAGCCGGATTTTGGCAAATAAAAAAGCCGCTGAAAATCAGCGACTTCATTATAGTTGGTTCTAATTCGTTGCAGTTGATTACAATATCCTACTTGCCGATGCAATCAAATTTTCAATGGTCTCACCTGTCAAGGACTCCGGATCACCATGACCACCTACATTGATAGGATGAGCAATATCCGCCCAAAGAATGGAATTCTGTACAGTGATATTATCCGAACCGCCCCACCAGTTCCAACGATGATTATATAAAGCAATGCAGTCATCACTATTACGCATAAACACATTGTCTATCAATACATCGTGACAGCACATCATGTCAATGCCATCACTCCAACCTTTGCAACTAAAAGATTTCAAATTTCTGATTGTCACCCCTACAGCACCTCCTCCGAATACCGTGTAATGATCCGGATTGATCACCGTTATGCCATCCACCACTACATTTTTAGAATCTGTTATTTCAATGCCACGAATAGGATGATCCAAGATACCTCTACCCACAATACGTACATTTTCGGCTTTATCCACCCATAGTTTTGCTTTCACAACTGCTCCCGGAGCCAAATAAACCGTCGTATTACTTGGTATCCTTATCTGATTGTTTGGCAAATCTTTAGGTCGATGCACTCCCGGCCCAAAATACATCACTCCTTTCTCTTCTTTCGAGTAAGTCTCCGTTTCCATCGGATTGGCAAACACATGAAGGTTATGCAACCTATCCCCATTAAACTCCACAGAAAGATATCGGGGTTTATCAAGCATAAATGTAATCACATTCTTATATTGTACATAGCGTATATCATTTACCTGCGGACGAATATCTACCTCATGAATCGTTCCATTATTCTTTTTTACCATTACCTCCACAGGACTGCCCATATCAAACTGTACCATCGAAGCATCTTGTACCCTATCCATATCCACCTGCACATTATATTCAAACAGGTCTTTCCATTCACCCCCCGGAACACGGACACGGACTGTATAATCATCATTATGAGGCATACCTGTTTTCAATCCTTCGGGATAAGTCACCAACTGAGCCTGTGCAACCGCACAACACACCATAAGACAAAAGGCTAATAACTTTTTCATTTTTATGCTTTTCTTTTTAAATACGTTTGATAAGCATTTTCCACTCAAAAATAAAAGCCTATTAACCATTTTCTCATCAACAATGATCTTATCTTCTAGAATTTATTCCGTTCCACCTCTTTTCCTTCCTGAAAGAATACCACTTCATACGATACGTTATCATCTGATAGTAACATATCCGAATCAAACATCAGACACTCAATCTCATAAGGTTGCAATGTTTTCAAAGCAATCCTTCTTTGGCTGGAACCGTTGCATATCACCTCAACTTCCGTCGGTTCCGATGCAGACAAACCAAAGTTCTGTATCTCTACCTTCAACCCACCTTTTTCTTTATCAAACAGAGGGCGACGGGCGGAGAGCAGAGCCGGCCGATAATTCACGTATGGCAAACGGGCATAACCATACAACATATTCCCTTTTTTATCTTTACCTATCATTTTAGGAGCAAATTCATCCGAAGTGATGCCACTGCCCTTCGCTTTAAAGACCACAATCAAATCTTTGCCCGAAACCTTGGTCTTCACAGGCTTGCAACCACGTCCAAAATTCACTTCGGTAAATGAACCGAATCGCAACGACTTTACATCCACATCTGTCTGCGGATTAAAACCTGATTCGGCAGCAATCTTTACCTCAATGGTACGAGTAGACGGAGTGATCTCTTCTTCATTCAAAACAGACAATAGCATTCCTTTATTCAGAGGAATACTTATATTTTTGGAACTATGTTTATCGTTAGGCAGATCGTTCCATTTAATGGTATCAATCACGGCAAAATTCATTTGGACAGCACGCCCCTTCTCATCCTGAAAAACTTTAGGGCGCTCATATTTAAACCAATGTTCCACCGCTCCATCCTTATGGAATGATACACCCGGCACGTATGCTTCCCCTTGTTCTGTCACCCAATGCACTCCGTCCTTGGAACGCTGATAGAAAGCAATTCTGCCCAACCAGTCATTCACGATCAAGTGATATTGCAACTCATCCCGCCATACCACGGGATCTTCGAATCTGCCTTCCACATCCGGATAAACTCGTTTGTCAGTCAACTGCATATAAGGTGAAAGTCCGTCTTTACTGATCCAGACACCTCCACCCCGACATACCATCAGGTAAGAATCATCCTGACGGCGGGCAAAAGTCAAATTGGAAAGCCCCTCTATAATTTTTCGGTCACGAGAATCAAAACTGAATTTACCATACGTCCACACCTTGCTGTCCACCCCGTCTGCTATATAGTAACCGTCAATCACATAGACCACGACACGGCCATCCTTTAACCGGAACGCTTCCGGATTATGTCCTTTTCCCACAGAATTTTGAATTTTAAAAGGTCCTTCCAACCGATCACTTACTGCATGGAAAACAGTAGAATTCGACCAAAACATGTGCCCTTTCGGAGAATCCTCGGGCCAGCCACACACAAACAAATGGTATTTACCATCCGTATCCTGCAATATATTTCCTCCCCAAAAAGAAACTCCGGGAAGTTCTATTCCATTATCCACATAACGATTCAGTACACTGTCCGTACCCCAAATCCCCTTAATCTGAATGCCGTCCGGCATAGGAAGGAAACGGTCCATAAAACGTGCGCCTTTTACTAAATGCTGCCATTCGGCAGGACGTTCACGCTCGGTTATCTGCGCATCTACTGAAGTTAAAAAGAAGCTTGCCGCTATTAAAAAGAAGAGTTTTTTCATTGTGTCATTCATTACACGTTAACAAATCGTTTATTTATGTGCTCAAAAATAAAAAGATTAAGCTGACCTAAATATAAGTCAGCTTAACAAAAAGCACGTAAACCTTTGCGTAAAATAAAATACCTTAAGAAGCCACCTGTGGATTTATTTAACCAAACATGGGATTACAACTGACTAACCTCTTCGAATGTCAATCCTGTAATTTCCATAATATCTTCTGTAGAGAATCCTTTTTCTTTCATTCTCCGGGCATTTCGAAGAACACCTTCTTTAATGCCCTCTTCACGACCTTCTTCACGACCCTCCGCACGTCCTTCTAATCGTCCCTCTATCTTTCCCTCTATCTTTCCCTCCAACTTAGCAGAATCAAGAACATCATTCTGGATCATCAAAGCGCTAAGATGTTCATCATAGGCATGGCGTTCCTGAGGCGTCATTGAATAATATTTCAATTTTTCACGTGCCTCACCCAATCCAGGAGCAGTCGTGTCAGGACGGATAATACCCGTCTTCAAATATTCTATCCATTCCTCTAAAGGGGTCACCGCCACCTTGTTAAACTCATTCACACGGATCAGAAAATACTCTGGATAAATTTCGGAAGGCATACGGGGCACAATGGCATCCTTTTCCCGAGTACTTACTTGAAGGAAGTCTCCTGTATGCACTCCTTTAAATATATTCTGCCCATGATAAAGATAATCAGTTCCATGACCAATATCGAAATAAAGAATGCTGATAGAATATATCTTTTTAACTTTATAATAAGTCTCGCCCAATGAGATATGTTCTGTAATGGCTTTAGCCACTCCATACAGGATACGCTCCAAATAATACAGCTCACGCGTATTTTGAATCTCGATGATAACAATCTCATTTTTACTATTGAGAGCTTTGATATCAACCCGATTGAACTTATCATTCTCCGTTTGCTGGTTACCCTCGCTTTCCAAAATCTCCACTATATGAATTTCATCACCTATCAGTACCGTAAGGAATCCTTCGAGCACACCAAAATTAGCTTTATGACGCAGCAGACGCTTAACAGCCCAATCAAAGCGGATATATTTATCTTGTAATTCCATAAGAATATAATTTATTCATTTTCAATGGACAAAGATAGCAAAAAGGATCATTCTTTAAAAATTATCCTACCTAAATAATTACCTTTTCTTTTTATTTCGCAAAGATGATTTCTTTTATATGCTCTCTCTAAAAAACACCGACCACAGAGTTTTAAATCTTCTTGAAGCTCTTGCTTGAGACTACCTTTTTTCATTTTACAAATACAATATCACCTACATGTTCCCCAACAAAGAAACGCGCCATGTCCGACGTTTTATACCATGCAGGCTTACCGGTCATATCATCCGATATAACTTTACCGTTTATCTTCAGATTCTCAAAACGAATATTCTTCACCATCCGTTCCTCGTCGTAGCCAACGATATGTGAGAGTTCGGCATGATCGCCATTATAGGTAATATCTTTAAAAAGCACATTCTCAATGCCCCTGCCCGGAGCCTTGCAATACTTCTTATTGTAAAATATACGCAGATTCACCAATTGTCCTTGCCGGAAATTCTCGATGCGGATATTCTCGAACCGTACATTCCGGACCAGATTATTATCACCTGCATTGATAGCCAGACAGCCTTGATAATCCACTTGCATTTCCCGATGATCCAAAATATCAATGTTCCGGTAAGTCAGATTCTCCATCACTTCATTCCTATCCACATCTCCGTGTAACCCGATAAAAATAGGGTGCGCCACATCTGCCCACAAGGTAGAATTCTGCATTGTCACATTACGGCATCCGCCATGAAACCCCATACGTGTAGCATACACGGTAGTGCAATCATCGGAGTTACGGCAAAATACTCCATCAAACAAGACGTTGTTGCTGGCAAACACATTCATACCGTCCCCCCACCCATATGAACTGATAGCCTTTACATTGCGGATTGTCACACTGTCCGAACCTCCAGTGGGACATTGGGTTGTGATGAGACCTTCCACATATATATTTCGTGAATTAATAATGCTGATGCCTGCCCCACGACCTTCGGGATGCACCTCACCCCGTCCCAGAATTTTCACATCACGGGCATTGACCGCACGGATACATCCACGCACAATGGCCCCACCTGCCACATAGACCGTCTTTCCCGAAGGAACATTAAGTGTATCGCCGGGTAACTGATGTATTCCCGGAGCGAAATAAATCAGATTCTTGTCTTTCAATTTCTTCGGGCGATTTTCATCTATCGGATTCGCAAAAAGATGAAGATTATGGAAGATGTCTCCATTTACTTCAATGGACAGATTACGCGGACGGTCTAGCGTAAAAGTCATCGTACTGCCGCTAATCTGCGGAGTGATACCATACGACAACGGACGCACCCTGCCACTCTTTACTTCTCCTTTATTATAGGTAACGGAAACTTCCACCTGACCGGAAAAGTCAAAATATCCCATTGAGGCTAGTTCAACATGATGCTTCGTCTGGCGTACTTCATCTACTTTCACCGGATAAACGTCCACCCATTGCCACTCTTTTCCCACTTCGCGGACTTTAACTGTAAAATCCTTTTTTAAATCGACCTCATCAGGAGCCGGGTAAACAACCAGATGATTCTGTGCATGAAGAATAAAATAGAATCCAACTAATAAATGGACAACCAACAACAATTCTTTTAATTTCATTTATCATTCATTTTTATTGTATTGATCGATTTGGGTTTCAATGTCACCTCTATCTTCTTACCATCTATGACAAAAGTACGGAAACGCGTGTCTTCATCGGGATTATAAGTAACTATAGCCGTTCCATTATCGGCAGTACGAAAGGCAAGCACATTCTCATGGTCTGACACTTTCAACAAACGGCTGCCCGGTTGTACAAAATGAGACAGATGCTTCATCAGATAATATTCATCAGTATAACGTACCTGGCGTGTATTACGATCTACAATAACCATTGCATTTTGTGCCCAGTCCCACCAACTCTTACAAGTTTCATCGAGCACCATATTCCAATACATATAAGCCCCCACACCATTATTGAAACAATGGACTACCGCATTCCAAGTACGCTCCAATGCCGACCAGTCATTCTCCGAATTACCACACATATTCTCTGTCTGCATATATCCATACGAAGGGTATTCCTTGTGAATGACAGGAAGCGCTTTCATACCTGTCCATTGCACTCCCACTCCTCTCACATAATCCGATACATTTTTCTGATTCAGAAAAGTGCGGATGTAATCGGGGTTCGGATAATTGACTGTTCCCATCCATATCTCCGTATCCAGCGAATCTTTTTTAAATTGAGGTCCCAGATATTGGGTCACGAAAATAGCCAAGTCCTCTGCTCTCCACGTACACGAAGGCCAGCAAGGTGTCCATGCTATTTCATTTTGAGGCATGAGCATCGAAATAGTAATCCCGTTTTTTTTATAAGCCTGCACATATTTGGAGAAATAAAGCGCGTATGCCTGCAAATATCCTTGCTGCATCTTGAATCCCGTAACATTTCCCAATACATTACGGGCAGGATCAAGACGGTTGTGCCCGATATCGGTGCCCTCAATGCCGGAACTTTTCTGTGAATAATGCTCGTTGACTTTCATCCATGCCGGCGGAGTCCAAGGAGAAGCCCACATCTTCAAATCGGGACGTAGCTTCAAAGCCTCCTTTATGTAAGGAATCAGTATAAAACGATCACGGTCAATACTGAAATTACGCATGGTATAATCATCTTTCACATCATTATAAGAATAATAACCAAATGAATAATCACTACAAGCAACAGGAGTACGTCCCAATGAAAAGCGTACTCCCTCTTCGGCAAACAAGGAAGCCATCACTTTATCACGTTCTTCCTGAGAGAGACTTTGAAGCGCATTCCAGCCTATTTCATTAAACGTGCCGCCAAAGCCGGTAACATGCTGTAAAAGACTATCCGTATAGACAGACACCTCCGGAGTCTGCGAGGCATGCTTCAAAACTGTTACTTTCTGAGAAGTCCAACGCTCGGATGCAGTGGTGGAATACATCGTTATTTTCTGTGCAGCAACGGTGTTCAACACCCCTGCCACAAATAATAATGAAATAATCTTTTTCATAAAATATCAAATTAATCGTTCGTTTTCCTATTGTTTTTCTGCTTTTACACGCAAAATCGTATATGAGAAGGGTGGAAATTCATAATCAAATTCAGGTCCGAATCCTTTGTATGCAATCTCCTCCGGATAAATCTTTCGGGGTTCTTCGAAGGAATTTTCCTCGCTGCCGTCGGCCGCAGTCAAAGAAATGACCCTTCCCTCCTCTGCTATGTTTTTCGATCCTTTTATCTGAATCGTGGTCAAATAAGCCGTATCAGCCCCATTAACAACTTTAATCACCAATTCTCCTTTTTCTTCATCATAACCGGAAGCAACAAACTGTAACGGCATGGCTTGGGGTACAGAGGACAAGACAAGTTCATTATCCAGATAACATTCATTTTTCATGGAGGATACTACCACTTTCACTTCATACCACCTGTCCTTTTCAATTTTTTTGCCGGAATGTTCCGACAGCACGCCTTTATCTTTCCCCTTCTCCAACCGGATAAGTTCCGCCCGGTCATTACTACTCCACATACCTATATTATATCTATATCCGGTCTTACCATCCTCACTCATACCTAAAAAGATTTGAAATCCTTGTTCACCTTCTGTTTTCCTTACTTTAAACTCCAGCGTATAGTCCCCTTCATAGACTTTTTCCGGTAACATGTGGTTTTCTTTTGATAGAATCATATCGCCAAGCAGATCCGTCACTCCGTTTTGTATCACTTTTACATCCTTAAACTCTACAGATGCTAAAGAAGCCCCCAAACCCAGATGTCCCTTACCCACAGATTCGGGTTGGGCTTCATGCATCGTGATGTTGCTTTTTACATTGTAATCAGGCCGGTTCTCCGCCGCCATCTTTTGTACATAATATGAGCTACGTCCCATTACCTGGTCAGAATCAATCCAAATCAAGTTGGTAGCCCAGTTCCTATCATGCCGATTTTCAAATAAAGGTGCATACGAAGCCATTGTAACCAAATCGCCATTTCGTTCCATACCACCGATAAACGCAGCTTCAGACAAAGCTCCCAGCATATTTCCTCCACCAACTCCCCGGTTACAGGCATATTCCCCTATATAAACCGTATATTTTCCCCGTTCATAAGTATCGAACAAAGTTGTGTTACGAAAGAAAAAATACGGATCGACATACCAATGTGGATCAATCATATCCGTTTTAGCTATTGCAGGAGCCCCATCACGTTGTGGCATTTCATTATAAATCAATGTCAACTGCGGATACTTCTCCTTAATGGCCTTATAGAACAGATCAAAACGACGATCGTATTCCGGTCCCCAGTTTTCATTACCAATCTCCACATATTGCAACGGAAAAGGTTCGGCATGACCATCTGCCGCACGGCGTTTTCCCCATTCCGTAGTCACATCACCCAATGCGTATTCAATGGCATCCATACAATCGTCCAAATAATAGGATATTTTGTCGTCAGGACAAGCATCGCCCATACGGAACTGACACCCTAAACCTACATTACATACAAACATGGCTTTTGCGCCTATATCTTCACAAAACTGCAACATTTCATAATATCCGAAACCATACGAGCAACGGTATCCCCACGTACTATACTCTCCGGGGCGTGCAGCCGGATCTCCTAATGTTTTTTTCCATTCAAAGCGGTTATTCAAAGTAATTCCCTCTACCACACATCCTCCAGGCCAGCGGAAGAATGCAGGTTTCAATCCTACCAACATCTCGGCCACGTCTTTACGCAAGCCATTCGGGCGATTATTGAAAGTCTTTTCCGGAAAAAGAGAAACATAATCTATCCAAATCTTACCGGGAGCATCAAATTCCAAAGCTAGCTTTGCCTTGGCATCTTTTGCAGCAGATAACAATGTAGCTTTTATATCATTCCAAGTGTTGTCATTCTTCACTTTGAGAGAAGTTTCCGCCAGCACATCTCCTTTCGAAGAAAGTAATTTGGCTGCAACCGTTCCTTTATAATCGGACGAAGTGCGAATAATAACACGCAGATGATAGTTTTCACCGGCACCGATCCCCATTCCCCAGTATCCTTCATTCACCAATTGAATAGGGTGTGAAGCATCCGTTAGTGTTATCTCCAAATTATTAGGAGCTGACTGAAATTTCGGACGCTCTTTAGTAAGCCTCATCCGGGCAGACGCAGTATCCTTCACCAGCAAATTCCAAGCACGTACAGGTTCTGTATTCCACTTGAATGAACGATCGTGACGTACTTCTCCGGTCAAGTGATATTTCTCCGGACTGGGAATCAGTTTATCTCCTTCCACATGATACCCTGCCGGCATCTCATGTTCCTCGAAACTACGGTTCTGCACCAACTCGGCATATAATCCTCCATCACCGGCATGATTAATCTCTTCAAAAAAGACACCATACATTGAAAGAGCTATCTCGGCACCTTTCTCCTGAAGGTTAATAACAATCCCTTCCCGTTCTGTCGATGGAAAACTGCATGAAGCTATTGCTGTTCCCAATATACAAGCTGATAAAAGTTGTTTTATATTCATCATAAAAGTCGATTTTAATTATAATACGTTTATGAGACATGAGACACTCAACAGCATAGAAGATAATAAAAAAAATGTGGCTACAAAAATATCTGTAGCCACAAAATATAAATTTAATATCCTGGGTTCTGAAGCAAAGCAGAATTTAATTGAATCTGCGCTAAAGGCAAAGGATAGAGATAATGCTTACGTTGCATATTAAATTGGGATTTACTATTAATAATCAATGCCTGAGACCCATCATCCAATGTTTCATAACCGTAAATAGCCACCCCATCCCATATTTTTTCCACTTTTCCTGCTATCTCATAACCAAAACCGGCAAACTCTGTATCATTTCCATCCGGATTCTTTACTACAATTCCTGACCGGTCAGCATTTAAAGCTTCTTCTGCAATACCCCAACGAAGCAAGTCTGTCGGGCGAAGATTCTCATTACGTAGTTCTACCGCCCTTTCATTACGAATCAAATCCAACATGGTCAGATTTCCAGACTTACCTGTATTTGCTTGGTAATTAGCATTCGCTTGTGCAACAGAAGCATTACTGATACGAGCCGAACCACCACGATCATGTAAAAGATTGATTGATTTATCTAAATCAGAATCAGAAATCCGCCCATCTCCCAATTCACATTTAGCTTCTGCATAAATCAAGTATACTTCTGCCAAACGGAGCACCGGATAATTATAACCTTCATCCGTATCTTTATAATCTTTTCGTTCCGAACACATTTTACGGTTTTGGAAACCAGTTTGTCCTGAATTTTGTACTAGAGGATAATATACCGAACAGCCTGAAGGAAAATCAAAAGTGGTCACATAGTTAGCCTTAAGATAAAGACTCTTATCAGCCCCATTCGCTCCCATCCAATAATAAGTAGTTCCCGGTATTTTAATACAAGAAGTAAAACGAGTATCCCGACAGGTATAAATATCAGTCATCTTGTTATATCCTTTATAATCCTTAGAATAGAAATAAGGCAAGCCATCTGTTACGCAAGGAAACATATTTACCATTTTAATCGTAACAGCTCCTGTATTATTATTGTCACCACCTGTAGCCTTGGTTATATTTTTACCAATGCGTTTACTTGTATGGTTATAAGCGATCTGAAGAATAAACTCATGATTTTTATCTTTAGTAAATCCCATAGGATTCGTGTTTTCATCTTCCAGATTAAACAAATAATTATAGGCTATACCCTCATATATAGTTCCTTCCGCATTCCACAATTGATATTTACCAGAAGACATTACAGCATCCGCTAATGAAGCCGCTTCTGTTAACATACTTTGTATATCAGGATATCCCACGGGCTTATCGCTACCTGCTCCTGAAGTAGTTCCATCACCATCCGTAGTAGTTCCCACATACTTCTCCCACGTAGCCTCAAACAACAGCGTACGTGCTTTGAACGCTTGCGCTCCTTGTTTGCTTATTTTTCCATCATAAGCCGATTCGTCCGGCAAATATTGAATAGCATAATCCAAATCATCAAAAATTTGTTTAGCTACTTCATAACGTGAATTACGTGGAGCATACAATTCTTCAGAAGTTGAAGTAAGCCCCTTTGTTATGACAGGTACACCTCCAAAACGCTGTAACAACCAAAAATATTGATATGCACGGAAGAAACGAGCTACAGCCAACGAAGCGTTGATGCTCCCTGTACCAGTATACTCCTCTCCTTTTTCTATAACCACATTACATTTCCGTATCTTCGCATAACACAGAGACCAATAAGTATCATTTGTGGAAGGTGCTAATATACCTTGGGCAACAGGATTTATTCCAGCTAAAATATCAGAGTTCACATCAAGCATATCATAATATGAACTGGTATACTTAGTACCATTGACCGTTTCAGACACATCACCAAAACCATAAAAACTATATGTACTATTGGCTGCCGCCTCAAATTCTTCAGGAGTTTTATAGAAATTGGCTTCGGTTTGCTGGTCTGTGGGATTCAAATCCAAAAAATAATCCGAACAAGAAGCCATTCCCATAGCTATAGCAATTGCACTTGCTGCAAATAAAATCTTTTTCATATTTTTCTTTTTTTTAATTCATTTATTAAAATGTCAAATCAACACCAATTGTCCAGCTACGGCTGAAAGGAAGACTAGTTCTAGTATTAGAAGCCGTATACCCTTTTTCCGGATCAAATCCATCAGATAATCCTGTTATCTCCGCTATATTATCACCTGAGAAATAAAATCTTAATTTCTCTATTTTCCATTTATCAGTGATAGTGGAGGGAATGGTATAACCAACAGTAACATTTTTCAGACGAGCATACCATGCGTTTTGAACAGAAGCGTCATTATTGTCCACATTCCATTTATTTTTTCCACCCTGTAAAGAAAGACGGGCATACTCAGCATTTTGATTATCCCAAGTCCATGTATCCAGTTGAGTTGTCAAAATATTGTTGTAGTTAGCGTAAAAAGCACAAGTGTTTAAACCACCTTCACGCAAGAAATAACGTTGACCTACTCCTTGTACAAATAAAGAAAAATCAATATTCTTCCACTTAGCACCGGCATTAAGCCCAAAGGTAAAATGAGGATCAATATCACCATAATGATACACATCACCAGCTCCAGTATTTCCTTTTCCACCAGTAGTATCATTAGCCGGATCAAGAAGAAGGATTTTTTTACGATCACCAGGGCGAAGATGTGTATTTGTACTAGTTTGTGCTACACCTGACAAGGCACTGTTCCCTTTATACTGTTCATAATATTTTTCAATTTCTTCATACGAAGCAAAAAAGCCTTCAGTTTTATATACGAACAATGAATTCAAAGGATAGCCTTCACGTACTTTCACCAAACCTGCTGTCCATCTGTCGGTTCCCGCATAGTCAAGCACCATAGAACGAGAATCTGCCAAAGAAGCATTTACCCAATAGTTTACATCACCTGCACGATCGTTCCAACCCAATGCTACCTCCCAACCTCTAACCCGAAGCTTAGCATCATTGGTTGCAGCCGGATTTGTTCCCAACACATCCGGATAATTTAAAGAAACTAACATATTATTGTTCTTCTTCTGATACCAATCAAAGCTACCGGTCAAACGATTGCCTAATAAAGCGAAATCAACACCGATATTAAGATTCTCTAATTTCTCCCATGTACGTGTATAATCTGTTAGTTTGGAAAGCCATGCACTTTGAACAAGTCCGGTATTGAAATAAGTAGTACCCAAAGCAATACTTGACAAATAGTCATAATTGCCTAATTCACTCACTGCACCACCGGTAATGCCAAAAGAAGCACGCAGTTTTAAATTATCCAGCCATTTCAAATTATCTTTTATAAAGCTTTCTTCCGAAATTCTCCAGCCGATACTGGCAGCACCAAAATTACACCAACGATAATCAGGATGAAATTTAGAAGTCCCGTCACGACGCCCCAATGCTTCAATCATATACTTTCCCGCATAATCATAATTCAAACGTGCCAAATACGAAACATATCCTTGCTCATTAGATCCTCCCTCTATAGTTTGATGAGAAGCTTCTGCCGACCCAGTGTTCAAATCATGTAAACCGTCATACAATAATTCCGTACGTTTTGCCTTTACATTCTTATAAGTTCTTTTCTCCGCGTTCGCTCCTACCATGACAGCTACATTATGTACTTCTCCGAACGTATGATTATAATCCAACTGAATAGAATAATTCTCATAGAAAGTACGTTGACTACGTTCCTGTACATAGCTGGAGGTCCCTGGATTAACAGCATTCAGTTTTTCCTCTATATCATATCCGGTTTCTGCCGTACCTCCCACCACATAAGGAGCCCCTACATAATAGGTTGTCTTATATTCCGTCTGAATATTATTATTTTTAATAAAAGACATAGCCCCTGTAGCCTTTAAATCTTTAGTAAGTTGAGCTGTCAAAGTATTAGAATAACGAAATGTTTCAAACTCCTGTTGGTTTCGTCCACCAGCCTGCATTGCCGACAACGGAGAACGACCTATCATATATAAATCATAATAATTACCTGAAGGAGTATAAGGAGCTGCTATAGGAGC
>OODL01001856.1_pt1 | contig 15871 bp, 15 predicted proteins | sample 1671181 | NCBI WGS metagenome assembly OODL01 (sample SAMN06348130, study PRJEB24527) | human gut metagenome | biome: human gut; feature: ankylosing spondylitis patient; material: feces | host: Homo sapiens | place: China | collected 2015-10 | reverse complement strand
ACTGTTATCTCGCAGATGCTTTGATCTCTGTTGAGCAATCTTCGGATTCCTTTGCACAAGAATTTGCAAAAAAGCACTGTAACGATACTCTCCACTATTTTGTCGGTGCTGGAAACCAGTGGGGTTCCACCTATTCCTATGGCATGTGCTATTGGGAGGAGATGCACTGGATGGCAACTAAGACTGTATCTTCCGGTGAATTTTTCCATGGAACACTTGAAATCATTTCTCGCGACACTCCTGTCACACTCTTTATCAGCGAAGATGCCAGCCGTCCATTGTCTCTTCGAGTAGCTGCTTTCCTTCCGAAGATCTGTGCAAACTACACGATTATTGATGCGGCAGATTATCCGCTGATTGGGATTAAACCACAGTATCGCGGTTTTATTTCTCATCTTGTAACGCATGCCGTCACAAATAGAATTGATGTACATCTTGAAGCTATCAATTGCCACCCAATGGAGATTCGCCGCTACTATCGCTGCTTAGAATACTAACAAAAAATATGGCTGAACGTACCCCTAGATACGTCCAGCCATATTTTTGGAATCATAAGCATCCGTTCATGTTGATCTGTCAAGTGTTTTCTGAAACACACTTTTTTATTTCACGCAAAAAAAGAGCTCTGAGAGTTTCTCAGAGCTCTTGACAGGCGACAGCCGGATTTGAACCGGCGGTAAGGGTGTTGCAGACCCGCGCCTTACCACTTGGCTATATCGCCGTGACTTCTATAGTATAGAATACTTTTGCGATTTAGTCAAGTGTTTTTTTTCAAAAATATCATTTTTTTATTTTTACAGTTCACAAAGCCAGGTTACGAAAACCCTAAACTGTAACTTTAAAGTTCACGGGGGAAGTTTTACGAAAGCTGTTCGACGATTGTTTTGTCGACCTTCATGAATGTAAATTTCATACTCTCGCCTGCACTCAAAAACTTCGGAAGCGTTATGCCTGCATGATTCCAGGTCTTTCCGCTGCGCTTTATTCCATTTAAACTGCAAACATACATTGAATTGTCTTCGAGTCCCTTGATTGCAACATGAACAGGAAGCGGATTGCCCCATGCATCCTTTTTTACTACCTCTACAAGTGCGCGTTCTTTATTCTTTGCGACAAATTCCCATGCTGTAAAGCTTGTATTATCACGCTCTGTAAGACGGTAATAATCTCCCTCGTGCGTCAAGTCATAATAGTCGTGGAACTCTTTGATCTGCTCTTTTACTTGTGCCTTTTCCTCATCTGAAAGAAGACGAAGATCAAGCTCATAACCAAAACTTCCGGCAAGTGCCACATCAGCTCTTGTAGAAAGCGGTACGCTTCGTCCTGTCTGGTGATTTGGGCATGCAGATACATGTGCACCAACTGAACTGATCGGATAGAAGAATGATGTTCCATACTGGATATCAAGACGGTTCATAGCATCTGTATTGTCACTGCACCAAATCTGTGGCGAATAGTACAGCATTCCGGCATCGAAACGTCCGCCACCGCCGCTGCAGCCCTCAAGCAGAATCTCAGGGAAACGCTGTACAAAACGCTCCAGCAAATCATAAACTCCAAGTATATAGCGGTGATAGCATTCGCCTGACTGCTCACCTTTGTAAATATGGCTGTACATATCGCAGATACTGCGGTTCATATCCCACTTTACATACTCGATCTTAGTGTTTCCAAGAATTTCTTCAAAACGAGCCATCAGATAGTCGCGCACATCACTTCTTGTCATATCAAGCACAAGCTGATTGCGGGCATGATTTGGCACACGTCCTGGAATTGTGATTGCCCAGTCTGGATGAGCACGGTAAAGATCACTGTCCTCTGAGATCATCTCTGGCTCAAACCAAAGACCAAATTTCATACCCTTTTCATGGATCTTCTCTGAAAGCTTTGGCAGACCTCCGCGAATCTTTTTTTCATTGACAAACCAGTCACCAAGGCCACTGTTGTCATCATCACGCTTGCCAAACCAACCATCATCAAGCACCATCATCTCAATGCCAAGCTCTCCTGCCTGCGCCGCAATCTTTTCAATCTTCTCTTCATTGAAATCAAAATATGTTGCCTCCCAGTTATTAATCAAAACTGGACGGCGCTCATGCTTATAACGACCTCTGCACATATGCTCATGTAATATATCATGATACTGGTGTGACAATTTGCTAAATCCCTGATTAGAGAATGAAAGAATCACCTGCGGTGCAAAGAATGTCTCTCCCCCTGTTAAGCACCAACGAAACTGGTACGGATTAATACCCATCTGAACACGAATCTGATCTCTTTGATCCTTCTGTGCCATTGCAGTAAAACTTCCGCTGTAAGCAAGACATAAACCGAAGCAGTCTCCTGCATCCTCTGTTGCATGACGGTCACAAAGAATCATTGCCGGATTATAGTGATGACTGGATGTTCCTCTAATACTTCCAAATTCTGTCTTAATATGCGTAACTGGTGTGCGCTCCATTGTGCGCTCCATCGCATGACGGCCTGTGAAGCTGATAAGGTCCAAATCGCGATCCATCATATCCATACTGCATGACAAAAACTTCTCAACATAGATCGGCTCCTTCCCTGCATTAGTCAAACTTGCCGTTCTTGTAATTACATTTTCCTCTTCCCAAACACCATAATATAAATGAAGAATTGCTCCTGACGCCTTTTCCTTCATCTTAATGATCAGCGTTTCACTGTTCTTTTTATCTGTGTCATACAGTGCTGGCATACCCGGAATCGAATATGCACCGGATACGACCTCACAGCTCTCAAAACGAAAATCGGCTGCACAGCTACCATCTGGATGTGCCCCAGGCGGCGGAACTGCGGGACGAGTTGGTAAAAATCGGTATTCCAATGCCGGAAAATGTCATCACCCCCGACCGCTGCGCCGAGGAACTGTATAAACTGCTGCAGTAAGCTGCGCAAGGAAAAATCCCATCATAGGCAGAAACGGCACCCATCGCGGGCGGTATTCTGCGGGAAAGGAATAAACAGTGTCAGAGATCATTCGTGTAGAACATCTGAAATACGTCTACAATCCCGGCATGCCGGATGAAACGACCGCGCTGGACGATGTGAGCTTCCGTGTGGAAGAAGGCGACTTTGTCGGCATCATCGGCTCCACCGGCAGCGGTAAATCCACCCTCATCAGCCATTTCAATGGCCTGAACCGCCCCACCTCCGGCCGCATCCTCATCGACGGCAAGGATATGTGGGAGCAGGGGGCCGGTCATGCAGTTCCCGGAGTACCAGCTGTTTGAGGAGACCTGCGCCAAGGACATCGCCTACGGCCCGCGCAACATGGGGCTGGACGAAGCCGAAATCGACCGCCGCGTGAAGGAGGCCGCTGCTTTCGTCGGCCTGTCGGACGAGCTGCTGCAGAAAAGCCCGTTTGAACTTTCCGGCGGGCAGAAGCGCCGCGTGGCGATTGCGGGCGTTATGGCCATGCACCCCCGCGTGCTGGTGCTGGATGAACCCGCCGCCGGTCTGGACCCCGAGGGCCGCGACACGATTTTAAGCCAGATCCGCGACTACCACGAAAAGACCGGCATCACGGTACTGCTGGTCAGCCACTCGATGGAGGATATTGCCAAGTACGCCAACCGCGTGCTGGTCATGCACCGCGCCAAAATTGCCATGTATGACACGGTGGAAAACGTCTTTGCCCGCGCGCAGGAGCTGCTGGAGCTGGGGCTTTCGGTGCCGCAGGTCACGCAGATCTTCCTCAAGCTGCGCCAGATGGGGCTGGACATCCCCACCGATGTTTACACGATGCCCTACGCTGTTAAGACCATCCAGAAGGCGCTGGCGGCCAGGCAGGCAAAGGGGGTGCAGTAAATGCTGCGTGATATTACCATCGGCCAGCATTTCCCGGGCAACTCGGTGCTGCACCGCTGCGACCCGCGCTTAAAAATTATTGCCACCATTGCCTACATCATTGTGCTGTTTATGGCGTCCAACCCGCTGGGCATTGCGCTTTCGCTGGCGCTGCTGGCTCTGCTGTACAAAGTGGCGCAGATTCCCATCAAGCTGATCGTCAAGAGCTTAAAGCCAATCGTTCCCATTGTGCTGTTCACCGCGGTACTCAACCTGTTCTTCATCACCGGCGAGGGCGAACCGCTGGTACACTTTGGCTTTATCCACATCTACCGCGAGGGGGTGAGCTATGCGGTGCTGATGGCGGTGCGCATTGTGGCATTGATCGCCGGCCCCAGCCTGTTGACCTACACCACCAGCCCCATTGTGCTGACGGATGCCATTGAAGCGCTGCTGAAACCCTTTGCCAAGCTGCACCTGCCGGTGCATGAGCTTGCCATGATGATGACGATCGCCCTGCGGTTTATCCCGCTGCTGATCGATGAGACCGAAAAGATCATGAACGCCCAGAAAGCCCGCGGCGCAATGCTGGATAACGGCAAGTTCATGGACCGCATCAAGGCATTGGTGCCGGTGCTGATCCCCCTGTTCATCAGCGCGTTCCGCCGTGCGGACGAGCTTGCCATGGCCATGGAATGCCGCTGCTACCACGGCGGCGAGGGCCGCACAAAGCTCTCCGAGCTGCACTATCAGAAGCGCGATTACCTCGCCTACCTCTCCGGCGCAGCCCTCCTCGCCGTCATGATCGTCCTGCGGCAGCTTGGCCTGTAACAAAAGGCTCCCCTGAAAGGTTGCAGCAGGCAGACACAAAAAGTAAAGGCCCGATGCGAATCCGTACTGTATCTACCCAATGAGTTGTAGGGGCCGATGCCCACATCGGCCCCTACAAGCGCCCTCCTATTTCCACCGCTCACACTCAGATGATAAGGAAGTATCCTATGCGCAACATCGCCCTGACGCTCAAATATCTCGGCACAGCCTATCACGGCTGGCAGGTGCAGAAAAACGCCTGCTCCGTCGCGCAGACGCTGGAGGAAGCCGCTGCGGATGTCGTCGGCCATCCGGTGCATATGACCGGCTGCGGCCGCACGGACGCAGGCGTTCACGCACGCGTCTATGTCGCCAATTTCCGCACTTCCGCCCGCATTCCGTGTGACCGCATCCCGTATGCGCTCAACACGCACCTGCCGGAGGATATCGTCGTGACAAACGCGATGGAGGTGCACGAGGACTTCAACGCCATCGGCTCCTGCGTCAAAAAGGAATATACGTATCTGATCTATAATTCCGGTATCCGCGATCCGTTTTATGTCAACCGTGCATGGTTCTACCCCAAGCATCTGGACGAGACGGTCATGCAGCGCGCGGCGGACTGCTTCATCGGCACGCACGACTTCGCCGCCGTCCGCTCAATCGGCACGGATGTCAAATCCACCGTGCGCACGGTTTATGATTACAAGGTCGAGCGCGACGGCGATCTCATTTCGCTGCGCGTCAGCGCCAACGGCTTTCTTTATAATATGGCCCGCGCCATGGCGGGCACCTGCGTCTATGCCGCCGAAGGAAAGTTCCCGCCAGAGGCCGTCGCGCAGATCCTCCTGAACGGCGACCGCACGGCGGCGGGGCCGACCGTCCCGCCCGGCGGGCTTTACATGACGCAGCTCTGGTATGATGACGGAAAGGCGGTTTTCCATGTCGGATAATATCTCGCAGCTGCATCCGCAGAAGCATCCGGGCCTAGGAAAGCGGATCGCCGTGTTTGCGGTCCTGCTCGTGTTTGTCACGGGCGGCGTGGCGGCCTATGTGTTCCGCGACCGGCTGAATCTGGACGCGCTGCAGCGCTACGTGCGCTATCTGAACGTCTCTGAGGACAGCAAAACGGGCCGATTCGTCTACGACGAAAGCAACTCCAACCGCTATGCCGGGCTGTCCGGCGGGCTGTCCGTCGCCTCCGCGACGGGCCTGAGTCTTTACGATAAGGACGGCGTGGAGACAGCCTCCATTCAGGCGTCCATGTCCGCGCCAGTTTTAAAGACCGGCGGTGACCTCGCGCTGGCCTACGACACCGGCGGCAATACGCTGGAGGCCGCCAGCCAGAAACGCGGCTCCGTCCTGCACGTTTCATCCCAGAAGCCGATTCTGGACGCGGATATTGCGTCTGACGGCAGCATCTGCTATTTATCCAGTGAGTCAGGCTATCGCGCCGTGCTCTATGTCTACAACAGCCAGCAGGCGCTGATCTACCGCTGGCTCTCGTCGAGCCAGTATTTCATGCGCTGCACCGTCTCCTCCGGCGCAAAATACGCCGCCGCTGCCGCCCTCGGGCAGGAGGACGGGATGTTCCAGTCCTCCGTCGTCCTCTTCCGGACGGATTCGGAGGAAATTCTCCGCACCATCCCCATCGGAAATGCCCTGATCTACGATCTGCATTTCCTGCCCGGAAACACGCTCTGCGTCCTGTGTGAAGACGCGCTGTATTTCTATGAGCTGGACGGCCAGTGCCTCGGCAGCTACGCCTTTGAGGACGCCTATCTCAAGGACTACACGCTGGACGGAAACGGCTTCGTCACGCTCGTCATGAATCTCTATAAGGCCGGAAACGGCTATACCGCCCTGACCGTCGGGTATGACGGGACAGTGCTCGGCACGCTTCCAATCAGCGAGCAGATTCTGGACATTTCCGCTTCGGGCAAGTATCTCGCCCTCCTGACGAGCGGCGCGCTTTCCATTTACGATCAGAATCTCACGGAATACGACGTTTCCGACAACACGACCGGCGCGTCCAGCGCCGTCATGCGCGAGGACGGCTCTGCCATTCTCCTGGCCAACGGCCATGGGACGCTGTATGTCCCGTAAATAATTTTCCAAAAAACGTTTACAATTCTGCAAAGATACGACGGCCTGCCTGTGATATACTTTGCAGAAGGAAACACGATAAGGAGAAGCCTTTTATGAAACCGACCCTGTGCTCAAGATGCAAAAAGAATCTTGCAGTCGTTTTTATAACGAAAATCGACGGCGGAAAGACCGTCAACGAGGGCCTCTGCCTCAAATGCGCAAAGGAGATGGGCATCAAGCCCGTCGACGATATGATCGAACGCATGGGGCTTTCAGAGGACGACCTCGAAAATCTCAACGGCGAAATGACCGAGGCCATGAACGGCCTTGAGAGCCTGCTCAGTCAGGGCCATGACGCGGAGGACGGCAGCGAGGACGACGAGGCTGACAGCCAGACCGCCACGTTCCCCTTCCTCAACAAGCTCTTTGGCGCCGCCGGTCAGGGGCAGGACAACACGCCTGCCGTCCCGGAGCCGGAAAAAACCGAGAGCCGCCAGCGCTCCGGCGACAAGCCGAACCCCAAGAACAAAAAGCACAAATTCCTCGACAGCTACTGCCAGAACCTGACGCAGAAGGCGCGCGACGGCAGGCTCGACCGCATCATCGGCCGCGAGGAGGAGACGGAGCGCGTCATTCAGATCCTCAACCGCCGCCAGAAGAATAACCCCTGCCTCATCGGCGAGCCGGGCGTCGGCAAGACTGCCATCGCCGAGGGCCTTGCGCAGAAGATCGCCGACAAGGACGTTCCGTATAAGCTCCAGAACAAGGAGGTCTATCTCATGGACCTCACGGCCCTCGTCGCGGGCACGCAGTTCCGGGGCCAGTTTGAAAGCCGCATGAAGGGCCTCATTGAGGAGGTCAAGAAGCTCGGCAACATCATTCTGGTCATTGACGAGGTGCATAATCTCGTCGGCGCGGGCGATGCGGAGGGTTCCATGAACGCCGCCAATATCCTCAAGCCCGCGCTTTCGCGCGGCGAGATCCAGGTCATCGGCGCGACGACCTTCAACGAGTACCGCAAACACATCGAAAAGGACGCCGCGCTTGAGCGCCGCTTCCAGCCCGTCACCGTCGCCGAGCCAACCATTGAACAATCCATTGCCATCATCCGCGGCATCAGCCACTATTATGAGACGTTCCACGGCGTTGTGATCTCCCCGGAGATCGCGCGGCAGGCCGTCCTGCTCTCCGAGCGCTATATCACTGACCGTTTCCTGCCGGATAAGGCCATCGACCTCATCGACGAGGCGTGCTCGGACGTGAACCTCAAGAATAAGAACATCGGCCGGCTCGAAGCGCTCAAAAAAGAGCACGCCGATTATGATCTGGAGCTTTCCATGCTCACGGAGAACGCCGAAAAGACGCAGGACGATTACGCCCGCATGGCGGAGCTGCGCAGCCGCAACCTGCAGCTCGATTCCGAGATCACGGAGCTGGAAAAGCTGCCGAAGCCCACGCTGACCATCGACAATCTGGCCCGCATCATCGAGCTCTGGACGAAGATCCCCGCCAGCAAGATCCGCGCGCAGGAATACGAGCAGCTTCTGAACCTCGACGCGGAGCTGAAAAAGCACATCGTCGGGCAGGACGAGGCCATTGCCTCCGTCGTGTCCGCCATCCGCCGCTCCCGCGTCGGCATTCAGGTCAAAAAGCACCCGGTTTCGTTTATCTTCGTCGGCTCGACCGGTGTCGGCAAGACGGAGCTGGTCAAGCGCCTTGCCAGCGAGATGTTTGAATCGGTCGAATCGCTCATCCGGCTCGATATGTCCGAATACATGGAAAAGCACAGCGTTTCGAAGATCATCGGCTCGCCCCCCGGCTATGTCGGCTATGACGAGGCCGGTCAGCTGACCGAGAAGATCCGCCGCCGCCCGTATTCCGTCATCCTGTTTGACGAGCTGGAAAAGGCCCATCCGGACGTGCTGAATATCCTGTTGCAAATTCTCGATGATGGCCGCATCACCGACGCGCAGGGCCGGGTCGTCAACTTTGAGAACACGATCATCATCATGACCTCCAACGCAGGCTCCAACCAGAAGGGCGGCAGCGTCGGCTTTGGCCGCAGTCTGACCGAGCAGTCGAAGGAGAAGGCCATGAAGGCGCTGGGCGAGTTCCTGCGCCCTGAATTCATCAACCGTGTCGACGAGATCGTCTGCTTCAACCAGCTGAGCGAGGACAATTTCCGCGGCATCGCGGACATCATGCTCGCGGAGCTGCAGCAGTCGCTGGAGGGCCGCGGCATTGCATTCACGTGGGACGAGAGCGTCAAGGATCATCTCGTCAAAAAGTCCTACTCCGTGGCCTACGGCGCGCGCAACCTCCGCCGCGCCATCCAGACCGACCTCGAAGACCCCATCGCCGAGCGTATCATCAAAAGCTATGTCGACCCCTTCCGCTCTATCAAAGCGACCTGCGAGGACGGAACGATCAAGCTGGAAACCATATAATCAAAAAATGCGCCTGACGAAGCCGCCGGGCGCATTTTTCGGCTGGCCAGGCAGTACGGATTTGCCCAGAGGCGCCTGCACAGACCGACGAAAAGCCGCCGGCATGGCTGCCGGCGGCTTTCCTTGAGAGAAAAAGAGAAAAGAGAGGAGAAATGGATGAATGTCTATTTAAAAGGCTGCTGTTGGCTCTCCACGAAGATTTCCGTGAAGCAGCTTCCTTATGCTCCAAGGATACCGGATTTTGGCCGGTTTGTGGTGAACAGTTTGTAAACGAAGTATAAAGAAATCCTGAAATTCCGCAGCTGCAACCGGCAGTTGACAGATTTTCCGGCAAACTTGCTGGCGTGCAACCGCATGATCTCGTAGAATAGCGGCATCGATCCCAAATCAAAGGAGGAAGAAAACCATGATCTTTGCAGACAAATTGATCGCCCTGCGGAAAAAGGCGGGCTGGTCGCAGGAGGAGCTTGCGCAGCAACTGAATGTTTCGCGGCAGTCCGTATCCAAATGGGAGGGCGCGCAGTCCGTCCCCGACCTTGATAAGATCGTCCAGCTGAGCCGCATCTTCGGCGTCAGCACAGATTACTTATTAAAGGATGAACTGGAGGAGCAGGAGCCTGCGCCAAGCCTTCCCGAGCAGCCGCAGCGCCGCCGCGTGAGCATGGAGGAGGCCTCGCGTTATCTGGAACTGCGCCGCGCTGCCGCGCCGAGGCTGGCGCTGGCCACGTTTTTGTGCGTGATCTCACCCATTGCGCTGATCCTGCTCGGCGGACTGAGCGAATATACCGCCCACATCACGGAAAATGCAGCGGCTGGTATTGGCCTCAGCGTACTGATCGTTCTGGTCGCCGCCGCGGTCGGAATTTTCCTGACGTGCGGCGCAAAGGCAAAGGCATTCTCGTTTCTGGAAACCGAGCCGTTTGAAACGGAATACGGCGTGAGCGGCATGGTCAGGCAGCGGCAGCAGGACTTCCAGCCCACGGCGAACCGTCTGAACATGATCGGCACGATCCTGTGCATCATGTCCGTCCTGCCGCTGTTTCTGACGATGTGCCTTTCCGGCTCGGATCTCATGTACATCGGCGCGGTGTGCCTGCTTCTGGGCTTTGTCGCGCTGGCCTGCCTCGCGTTCGTCTATGCCGGGACGCAGACTGCCGCGATGGAAAAGCTGCTGGAGGAGGGCGACTACACCCGCCAGAGAAAGTCCAAAAGCCGCCTGATCGGCACGGTCAGCGTCTGCTATTGGCTGGTCGTGACAGCCATTTTCATGTTTTACACCTTCGGGCCGTATGGCAACGCGCAGGCAAAATACAGCTGGTTCATCTGGGCGATCGCAGGCATCCTGTACGGCGCCGTAATGGCCGTGCTCCGTCTGGTCGGACAGGGCGAAAAAAAGAAATAAAAAGCACTTGACTCTGACACTGTGTCAGGCTGTATGCTGTCATTGAGCTCAAAAAAATCAGCATGGAGGTACCGTAATGCTGAAAATCGGATTATTTTCAAAACTGTCCAGAGTCAGCATCCGTATGCTGCGCCACTACGACGAGATTGGCCTGCTGCACCCGGCGTATATCGATCCGGAGTCGGATTACCGCTATTACCGCGAGGATCAGCTGCCGCAGATCAGCTGGATCACGGCCCTGCGGGACATGGGCTTTTCCCTCGCCGACGTGTGCCGCATGACTGAGATCGGCCATGACGCGGAAAAGCTCGCACCGTACTTTGAAGCAAGACGGCGCGAGCTGGAAGCCGACGCGGCAAAAACAGCGCGGCAGCTGCTGCTTCTGGAATCAGCCCGAAACCGGCTGGGAAAGGAAGACATCATGCAGTACAATGTGACCATCAAGACCATCCCCGAACGCTATGCGGCCTGTGTCCATACGACCATCCCGTGCTATTCGGAGGAAGGAAGCGTCTGGAAGACGCTCTGCGAGGAGACGGACGGGATGCGCCTCGTCCCGGACGAGCCGTGCTATTGCGCCGTGACGTTCCTCGACGGGGAATACAAGGAACGCGACGTGGAGATCGAAGCGTGGAAGACCGTCAAGGGCAGCTATCCCGATACAGCGCACGTGAAATTCAGAACGCTCCCCGCTGTTACCGTCGCAAGCTGCACGTTCCGCGGCCCGTATGAAAGGATCGGCGAGGTCTACGCGGCCATCGCCGCGTGGATCGCGGATAACGGCTATGAATGCGACGGCCCGATGTTCAACATCTACCACGTCAGCCCGCACGAAACACAGAACCCTGAAGAATTCGTCACCGAAGCCTGCTGCCCGGTGCGCAAACAATAAGGCGTTCGCGCGCAGCGCGGAAAAAGCTCCTCGTATCATGGCCTGCATGATAAGGGGAGCTGCCTTTCAGCGGATGCGCACGCGTCCGTTACCGGCTGTGCTCCTCGGCGCAGCAGTCGATGGCGAGGACGGTGCACAGGGCGATCAGCGCGTCCTGCGGGTCGAATACCTCTAACGCGTAGCGGTCGCCGAGGGTCAGGAAGGCGCGGGAAATGGCCGCGACGCGGCGGCCGTTTTGCGTGATCTCGTAGTCCAGACTCATAAAGTCGCCCTCAATCTCCCAGCCCAGCTCGTCCAGAGAATAGCTGCGGGAAAAGAACGCAAAATTCCGCGTCAGGTCGTATTCCCGCCCGCCGATGGTCAGCGCATAGGTACACGGCAGCGAAAACGGCACGTGCTGCACGGCGGCGGCCTGCCGCCCGGAGGCGTCCTGCACGATCAGCTTTTTGCCGAAATTGAAAAACTCGCGGTCCGCGCTGTAGACAAGGTTCTCGTTTTCGTCCCAGATATCAAAGTGGTCAAACGACAGAAATTCCTCTTTTAAATAAAAAATCATGGTAGTCTCTCCCTTCTGATGGGTTGGACGAATTCTGTGCAAAAGAGTTCCGGCTGGAAATCAGCTTTCATCTATGATATAATAAATAGACTATCAGCACAAGGAGTTTTTCCCATGACAAACAAAGAGATCGGCGAGCTGCGGCGCCGCATGAAGCCTGACCGCACCAATCTGACCGCTGTTTACGGCTGCTATGTCGCGTCCAGCGGCGAGGTTCTGTCCACGTTCCGGGAGCCGTTCGGCCTGATGACGGAGGAGGACAGGGAAAAATATCTGGCGATCTTCCGCCGCGCGCTGTCCGGCACGCCGGATAAGAACCTGCTCGACCTCTCGTTCACCACAAAGCAGGTCGCCGATTCCGACGAGCACCGGCTGCTCATGCGCCTGCGCGAGACGGCGCTGGACGACGAGGAGGCGCGGCAGAAGCTGTTCCAGACCATCATCGGCGCGGTCAGCTTTGAAGAAAACTTCCTGATCCTGCTGGCGCATGAGCGCTACGACGTGCCGTTCAAGGCGAAAGACGGCGCGAAGCTCGACGACGGCAGCGAGGTCTTCTCCTATTTTGTCTGCGCCGTTTGCCCCGTCAAGCCGGGCAGGGAGCTTCTGAGCTACATTGCCGAGGAAAAGACCTTCCACAACCGCTCGGCAGGCTGGGCCGCCGGTATGCCGGAGGCCGGCTTCCTCTTCCCCGCCTTTGACGGACGGCGGACAAATCTGTATAACTGCCTGTTCTACACGCATTCCTCCGGCGCGGACAATCAGCCGCTCATCGACGCGCTGTTCCATGTCCAGCCGCCGATGCCCGCAGACGAGCAGCGCGACACCTTCAGCGGCGTGCTGCGCAATGCGCTGGACGACGAATGCTCGCTTGCCGTCGTCCAGCAGGTGCGGCAGGAGATCAAGGACCGCATCGACGCGTGGCAGGAGGCAAAAAGCGACGATCCGCTGGTCGTCAGCGGCGACGAGCTGAAGGACGTGCTGGAGAGCTGCGGCGTGTCGGAGGACAAGCGGATGCAGTTCGGCGCGCAGTTCGACGAATCCTTCGGCGGCGGCGCAGTGCTCAACCCCCGGAACCTGATCGACGTGAAAAAGTGCGTTGTCAAGACGCCGGATGTGTCCATCACCGTCAACCCCGAGCGGCCCGATCTCATCGAGACGCGCACGCTCGGCGGCGTCCGGTACATCCTCATCAAGGCCGACGAGGGCGTCGAGCTCAACGGCATCGATCTGGCGGAAGAGGCTGAGTAGGCCCCCGCACGGTTTGGCCTCCCCTTTCAGCAGAGCCTTTGAAAACAGACGAAACCCTCTGCGCAGCATTTAAGCGGCAGAGGGTTTTGCGATATGATATGTACTTATTCCTTGACTGTGCCGTCGGCGTTGAAGACGGGGAGCTTGTTGAGGTAGACGATGTCCTTGCGCGCCTGCGCGTCGCCCTCGGCGAGAACGGCCATGCGGCCCGCGACCGTGCCGCCTGCCTTTTCGACCAGCTCCTCCATCGCACGAAGCGATTCGCCGGTAGAGATCACGTCGTCGACGATCAGCACGCGCTTGCCGCGGATCTTATCGGCCTCTTCGCCGGACAGGTACAGGTCCTGATCGTGCTGGGTCGTGATGGAGCGGACCGTCACGTGCAGCGGGCGGGGCATATAGACCTTTAGGCCCTTGCGGGCGACGAAATATTCCTTCGCGCCGGACTGGCGGGCCATCTCGTGGATGAGGGGGATGCTCTTGGCCTCAGCCGTGAGCAGATAATCATAGTCCTTCGGCGCTCTGGCCAGCAGCTCGCGCGCGCAGGCGACGGTGATCTCCGCGTCGCCGAACATGACGAACGCGCCGATATACAGATCGTCGGATACCTTGCACAGCGGCAGATCCCGGTCAAGACCGGCAATGTTCATTCTATATTTCATGCAGAATCTTCTCCTTCATATCCTTACATGCGTCGGGTCGTTCCCAAAAAAACATTATACCGGCCAAACGCCAGCTTGTCAATTCCTTCTTCCGTCCTGTTTTTTTCGCCATTGGCGAAAACGACACATTTTTTGTGCAGTAGTGTGAATTTTCCGTGAACTTTTTTGTCGGTGTCGACTCTTGTATTTATAGGCGCTTTCCTCTATAATCAATCTGTCAGAAAGTCAGGCGGGCTAAAAAACTTTTGCCCGCCCGCGAGAAAAAGAAAGGATGGTTTCCCTACATGAGCAATTTCTTTAAGGTAAAGGAGCACGGCTCGACCGTGCGCACCGAGATCATGGCCGGTGTGACGACCTTCATGGCAATGGCCTACATTCTGATGGTCAACGCCGGTATGTTCTCCAGCCTCGGCACTGTCAGCTACGGCGCGATCTACATCGCGACCGCCATCTCCGCCGTCATCGGCACCGTTCTCATCGGTCTGCTGTCCAACCTGCCGCTGGCGCAGGCGTCCGGCATGGGCCTGAACGCATTCTTCGTCTACACCGTCTGCTTCACCTTCGGCCTGAGCTACGCAAACGCGCTGGTTCTCGTTCTGGTTGACGGCATCGTCTTCGTCCTGCTGACCGTCACCGGCCTGCGCAAGATGATCTTCGACGCCATCCCGGCCGCTGTCAAGACCGCGATCTCCGCCGGTATCGGCCTGTTCATCGCGTTCATCGGCCTGCAGAACGCCGGTATCGTCGTGGACGACGGCGCAACGCTCGTCAATCTCTCTTCCTTCAACGTCTTCTCCGGCTCCGCGACATGGGCCAACATCTTCCCGATGCTCCTGACCATCATCGCGGTCTTCGCCATCGGCGCAATGTCCAAGAAGAAGGTCAAGGGCGCTGTTCTGTGGGGCATGCTCGGCGGCGCAGTTCTCTACTACGTCATCGGCCTCATCACGATTCCTGATTTCTATGCTACCGCTGTCGCTCCCAACCTGACCTCCGATTTCTTCAGTGCATTCAAGGAGTTCGGCGCACAGGCGTTCGGCAAGGTCTTCACCGAAGGCTTCAACTTCAGCCCGTACATTGCCGAGCACGGCATGAGCAACTTCATCGTTATGTTCCTCACCACCATGCTTGCATTCTGCATGGTCGATATGTTCGATACCCTTGGCACGCTGTACGGCGCCTGCGCTGCCGGTAATATGCTGACCAAGGACGGCAACGTCCCCAACATGGACAAGGCCATGCTGGCTGACGCGATTGCGACCTGCTGCGGCTCTGTCTGCGGCACGTCCACCGTCACCACCTTCGTCGAATCCTCCGCTGGCGTCGCGGAAGGCGGCCGTACGGGTCTTGCTTCCATGGCAACCGCCGCGCTGTTCTTCATCGCAATGTTCCTCGCGCCTGTCGCGCAGCTCATCCCGACCTACGCCTGCGCCGCGGCTCTCATCTACGTCGGCGTTCTGATGATGTCGAACGTCCGCTCCATCGACTGGGACGATCCTGCATCCGCCGTTCCCGGCTTCATGACCGTCGCGTTCATGCCGCTGACCTACAACATCTCCTACGGCATCGCCTTCGGCCTCATCTCCTATGTCTTCATCAAGCTCTTCACCGGCAAGATCAAGGAAGTCAACGCCGGCACCTGGGTCATCACGCTCCTCTTCGCCCTCATGTTCTTCCTGACAAGATAATCCATTAAAAATCGGGAGTACCGTTCAAACGCGGTACTCCCATTTTTTCGCCTATTCAAATTTCCTAATTCCGTATGTAGCGGTGTACACGATCTTTTCGACCGCGTATCCATCCAACGCGTAGGGGGCGATGCCCACATCGCCCCATGAGGAGACATCGAATTCGCCGCGGATTTCTGTAAAATTGGTTCGTATCGCAGGGTCGATGTGGGCATCGCCCCCCTACGAACTCTTACGAACGGTTTTACATGTTACAGCATACTTAAGT
>OODL01001854.1_pt1 | contig 15903 bp, 30 predicted proteins | sample 1671181 | NCBI WGS metagenome assembly OODL01 (sample SAMN06348130, study PRJEB24527) | human gut metagenome | biome: human gut; feature: ankylosing spondylitis patient; material: feces | host: Homo sapiens | place: China | collected 2015-10 | reverse complement strand
CCAAAGAATATTTGTTGTGCTTATTATATAAAAAATGAGTTGATGCGGTCAAGTATTTATAAGTAACTAATAAAATTATAATTAGCTTACTAATTCACTGACATATTGCATCTGACCTCAAAAATTCGTAAACTTAGACCAAGGAAGGCTGGTCACAGACCTGTTTTTTCCAAAATATTTACAAAAATCAAGGAGGAAACAGAAATGAAAAAATTCGAATTGAAACAGGTAGCCCGGAACAATTCCGAAAACTTCGGATGTGCCAAAGTCACAGCAGATTGGCTGTGTGGCGCAGAATCCCAGAAAGATGATTTTATAAAATCTCTGGGAAAGGACTGGGTGAGAATCCCGGCGGAACTTGTTGACGAGACCGCCGAGCAGAATTTTATTTCGTATGCTCGGGCGTATTAAGAGGTAAAACAATATGAACATCAAAGAAATTAGATTAATTTCTGGATTAAGTCAGCAGGCTTTTTCCGATAAGTACAAAATTCCCAAAAGGACAATTGAAAACTGGGAGGGTGGTAAAAGAAATCCGCCTGATTATGTTGTTGCTTTGTTAGAAAGAGTTGTGTTAGAAGATTGCGAAGTAAAATAGGAGGCGTGTAAAATGATTAAGAGAGTAAAACTTGAAACCATTTACAAAATGGCTAAAGAAGATAACGAGAAAATAGAAGAATGCAAAACTTTCCCAGGCGGATGGGATGAAAAAGTCTACGATTATTATAACAAATTGTCGAAAGAATCTTCTGACGTTGAAATGTTCATGGAATTTCTGGGCGGCGAAGATTCACCGTTAGAAATGGCGTACGCATACAGGAGAAACATGTATATCATGCTGTACACAATGAATGCAACAGATACGTTGGCGTTTGCGGATAGCGAATACGATATATTTTACATCGTATCAAAAGACGGTGATGAGTATAATAGTTGGGAATGGTGCTTTACAAACAATATTGACCCGATCAAATACAGGGGTGACGATGGAGACGAACCGGTACCGGAGTGGCTCATAAAAAAATATGAAGAACAGATAAGGGAGGAAAAGAAAAAATAAGGTACAGTAGGATAAAATTTAACTTTCAAATCACTTTTATATGTGGTATAATATAGTAGAGTTTAGTAGTCCCATATTGGAATGTAAAAAGTATTATAAAATTTTACATTATTTAAAGTAGAACCATATTGGAACGTAAAAATAAGGAGGATTACAGCAAGCTCACAACTGTTTTGGAAAGACGCAAAATAAGCCCCTGAGAGATAACCCCGGGGGCTTTTATTGTCGTCTTAACACACTTTGATTATTTTATTATTTACCCTTCGGCTTAACCGCTTTGCTGTTGATATGCTTACATTCATCTGTTCAGCACAGTATTCGAGCGTGCGCTCCTGGCATCTCAGCCGGAACAATCTTTCTTCGTCCGGTGTGAAATTACACTCTATCAAGAACCTGTCTATATCTTTTTTCGTGAACACATATAATTTCATGAGCATACCCCTTACTAATGCTAACGTTGATTCTGCGCAAGATAATTTGTAAGCTTCTGTTTTGTTTTTTTTAATTCCTCGACGTTATTTCCACTGATCTGACTGTCCAACATTGTTGACAATACTTCCAGAATTAATGAATCTCGTTCCGCGATTCTTTGAAGGCTCTCGTAATCTCGTTTGTCATGCTCTTCCAGCGTCTCTACTCGCTTATTGAGTCGAAACGCCGGAGTAATCCATTTAAAAATTACGGCTGCCGCGCCTCCGACAATAGACACCCCTCCACAGATAGAGAGGAAAATCTGTACAAATTCTGATATGCTCATTTATTCTCCTTTTCCCAGTAATATACCGGAATCTCATTACCGGAATCCCATGTGTCAAAATATTTGCCATCTTGTACCGTCACTACATGACCGTCTATGCAGAGGATGTATGTGCCTGTCGGATGGTCTGCGCAAAAGTCGTTGACTGTATAGATATATCGTTCTGACTGTTCAATTAGCTTACGTCTGTACCCACGTTTATAGAGATACGCGCCCCAAACGTAATTAGCTGATGGCATATCCGACAGAGCACACGCCTGTATCATTAATCCGGCGAATACTGTTTCCCAGTCGAACCCGGTTGCTTTACATATTGCCCGGACAGCACAATCTCCGACTCGATTCCCGGCAGGATTCGGATTGTAATATTCCCATCTATCCATTAGTCAATCCCCTTTGCTGTCTTATATCTCTTTGCCGCTCCTCTGGCTTTTGCGGCGTTCTGGCGGTTCCACTTAGCAATCATAAGTCGGTCTTGCAGTTCCCTCAGGTCATTCTGCTTGCAATAATCTTTGTATGCAGCATTTTGTTTCTGTAAAAGATAAGACTTCCGGTCAAGGTCTTGCTGAAGTGCAAATCTTGTCTGTTCGTCATTACAGTTATCAACCGCCGCTTGCATTCCAAGAACTTCACGCTTCGTTTTGCGGATTCTTCGCTCATAAGTGCGTTGCCGCTGTTCTTTTTCGTACTGTTTGCCTTTGTCAACTTTGTCCTGTGCCGATAGTTCTGCATAAGGATTAAATTCCCCATCACTGGCTCCAAAACTATGCCGACAGTTGACTCCTGACAGTCCGCTTGCCGTTCCATATCCAGTCAATGAGAATGGTGGAAATTTCTTACTCTTGCCAGAACGAGAGTATATCTTGCCTTGCCAAAACGAGTGATTTCCCGGATTCTCGCCGCCGTCACCTGTTCTGGCTCCTATGTGTGCACTGACCAGAACTAAATCCCAGTCCATTTCTTCCATGCGTTTTAGGGATATATCTCCCGTAGCCTGAGCCACTCCAGTTCTAACAGAGCGTGCAACCGCTGTTTCAATTGTATCTTTTCTGCCGGATGGATATGTTACTGTAACGCCATTGCTTACAACATTGTTAACTGCTTCTCTAATCGCTTGCGTATACCCAACTGCCCCAGTCATCACATGATTATATGCAAGGTCGCATTGCTCAATATAGAGCCTCTGAGCGGCACTTGCAGTTGTTCGTGTAAAGTTCTTCCACTCTCCCATAGTCGCAAGCATATTTCGCTCCATGAGCCTTATCATAGTCGGGGATTGTTCGAGCGGTACAGGGCTTAATCCTGCCGCCTTGTATACCTTGTTATCATAGTTCATTGCAGTGATACCGGCATCTTCAAACGCTTCAAGAAGTTCCTGCTGTTCACGTTTGGTGTATTTGGATAATTCTGCCAGAATGTCCTCTAACAGCTCACCGGATTCTTGTAGCGTTCTGATTCTCCATGCATCAGCATTGGTCAGAATATAATCCTCACCTCTGCCGATTCTCGCCACCATTCTCGACACAATCTCAGAGATGATATACTGATGTAATTCTTCGGCAATCTGTTCACTGCCCTCTGTTATCCGGCGTAAATATTCTGGACTAAGTATAGTATATCACCTCTTTCGATAAATGTTGTGGTACATGTTTTGATTTTTTGCTGGTTCACTAAAGTATCCTTTAGTTAACTAATAAGTTACGTTTTCCTGTGCATCAATAAGTGCATGATACCAATCAATTCCATCATGTAAACAACATCCAAACACAATAGGCTGAATGCCGTTTACAATTGCCATATTGCATAGGTCAATCATATTTGTTATATATTCATTCCTGCTTATAAGGTTATTGTAAACAGTACCATCAGAGCCCTCGACAGTTGCAGGAAATCCGCTTGTTACTGTCGAATTTCCATCATTGATAAGGAAATCAATAATCATATACTGTGGATGGTATTTCAGAACATTCTCATAGAACCATCCCTTACCCCACGCAGATGTCTGTGAACCATTAGAATGATTCTCCCAAGGAACATAAACAGCGCAATCTTCTTTTTGCAATCTGCTTAATTCTTTGGCTACTGCCGAATTGTGGAATACGCCCCATGAATCAAACATCTGTGCAATTGTTGCGTATTTTTCAAAAATGCAATCAGTACGCTTATATGTCTTTTCATTTTCCCACCATGTTACCGGACCAAATGAGAATCCGTAAACATCTGAATTTATAGCCGACCATTTATTGCTATAAATTCTAATCTTTCCAATATCAGCCTTTTCAAAATCAATACAAATTCTTTCTACGATTTGATTTTTCTTGATTTTCTCATATGATTTTACTCCGTTGATGTAAACTTCGATATGAATTTCATATCCATCTGGGTACTCAATGTAACTGGCATTTCTTCCACCGACAAAAAGTTCAAGATAACCACTCTTTCCTCCAAGTTCGGTTTCCCACTCAATTCCAGTTGGTGTTTCATGGTCTGTCCAACTATTGTAAAAATCAAGTGAAGAAAAGGTCGTAGCATAGCGACAAAGGAATTCGTTAGACATGTTTTCAATGCTATTAGGTGCTAATAAGGCTAGTCCACCAAATTTTATAAATTTGTCAGTATCTCCTACACGGAATTTCGCTATCGGCTTACCCTTTTCGCACCACTTCGGGTTTAAGGAAAATGCTTTCTGTGCGTATCCTAAATACCCACGTTTTGAAAGATGAATACCTGTTTTAATGTTACCAAGTTCTCCATCAGTAATATTTTCTGATAATGGCGGGTAAATTTCGATAGTATTTCCATCCTTATATCTTGCATTACAAGGAGAATAATGTACACCATCATTGCTTATAATAGCACCCCACCAGCCAGTTATAGTGATATCAGAAATAAGAGCATTACCCCCTTCAATGACAGTAACAAAGTTATCTCCCTTATTGCCATTTATTTTGAAATATGCGTTATTTCCATCAGCCGTACCATCAGCAAAACGTTCATTAGAAGTAGAAAAAATAGGAACCTCATTATTTGATACCCAATTATAATCTGCTGACAATTCTAAAAATAGCGGTTTAATACCTTTATTTGTCGAAGTAAACTTTTCTTCTATGCCTGATATATCTTCCTTTAGCGAAGCAATATCCGTCTTGTTCTGCTCAATCTGTTGTGCCTGTTCTGTTGTGGCTCCCGGCTTGACTGGATTCTTTTCAAGGTACTCATTCACTGCATTCTTGATTTCTTCCGGCGAGATTTCACCGCCCATTCCTTTTAGGCACAATTCGTATAAATACTTCTCTTTTCGCGTGATCGGTTTCGGAAGTTCGCCCGTGTAATCACCTGTCAAGTATGCAAGATATTTTTCTTCTCTCGTTACTGGTTTATCTGCCATCTTCTTACTCCTCTCTGAATAGTGTTGGCTCGTCTGGTTGAGCTTCTTTGACCATTGCCTTCGCATCATTTTCCGTCATTCCTTCAAACTTCACGAAGTACATCCATGCCGGAACTTTTCCGGTGGTCACATACTGCCACCATCTTGCACGGTCATTTTCACGCACATATAGGATGTCTCCGAAATCATAATTGACTTCATAAGCCCCAATAGGTGCAAGTCCGTACAGGTCAGCGTAAACGTTCAATGCGTAAATAACTTCATCCAAACAGGATTCCAGTTTATCCCTCACATCTTTGATAAACTGCACTGTCCTCTGCTGTTCCGCTTCCACTCCTGTAGCTGTCTGAATGCCGCTAGATTCGTTAAAAACAAAGTACCCATTAGAAAATCCGATCTTGTATCCCAACTGGCTTAAAAGGGCGTTTATGCCGCTTATACGAGTATCTGTGTTGAGAATTGGATTGATTTCCTGATAGAACTCTTTCTCGTCCTGTCCGAATACGTTCTTGACAAAGTGTGGTAAGTTCATTTCATTCCGTCTGTTCTCCATGCCCTGTGGTGACATGGCTGCTACAGGTGTACCGCTTGGCATCAGCAGCCTATCATCTGCCAGAACAATCTTCCGCGAATCAAAAATCTCTCCGGCGTTTCTGCTATATGCAATATCGAGGTCTTTTAACTCCTCAATGGCTTCGGCAAATATCGGAAGCCCCAATGGTGCGTTAATATCCACGTTATTTGCCTGTGGTGTCCGCAACACTCCGTACAACGGTCCGTCCAGTTTCTCCCCGTTTGCCTTGAGTATCGGCGGCGTATCTGCCATTAGGTCGGCCCACTTGGTTTGTTTAAGGTCAATCTTGTCTCCGATTGACTGAGGTGATTTTGATACATAAGCTCTGTTGGAAACATAGTACGGATAAGTTGCCGCACCATCTATTGTTGTCTCAACAAACCTGTGATATTCGAGCCTTGTGTAGTATTTTCTGCCAACAGTATAAGAATCCTTGAATATAATCCCTTTGATTTCCTGATTATCATAATCCACAATCATCACATCTGCCGGAGTAAATACGTCAAGGCTCTCGCCGTTCGGCTTAATGAACACGGTTCCGTAAGCGCAGCCATATTCTACCCAGTGCCGAATCTGGAAGTATACCTTGTCTATCTGTTTCTGTAACCATGCCGCCCTTGCAGAACCATCTATCTGAATGCCAATCGCCAATGTTGCAAGTCTGGCAGTCTCAGAACACACAGATTTAGCAAAATTAATCGTTTTGATATTATTCTTATCATCTAGCCATTCTGGCACGCCCCTATAGATGTTCGCGCACCGGTTAATCAGCGATTCCATTTCCGGGAATTCTGCTGCCTGGATATTAAAATCCTCTTCGGCTTGTTTTTTGAAAATCATGTTAAACCACCTTTTTAGTGTTGTTATAAGTCCCATTATGCACTCACGCCCCAGTATTTTATCTCACCCTGCCTACGTGCTTCTGCTGCTTCTTCAAGCGTGTCATGCCTGCCTAGATCAACTTTTTTATTATCTACATAGATTGTTGCTCTATATTTCCCTCTGTCCATGGAAACACCAGTAACACCAGTTGAATTTATTTTTTCCATTCTTTTGTTTCTTGCCTGCTGAGTCCATGTTGCCCATCTGCAATTTTCTGGCGAATAGTCCGAATTTGTGTCTATTCTATCAATACTCAAATTATCAGCATATCCATTTTCTAATGCCCATAGAACAAACGCTTCTGAACTTTTATTCCATTCTTCGCAAACCCTTATCCCTCTCCCGCCGTAATCCTCATAGTCTTTGTCATTGGGATTATTGCATCTCTGGCGAATCCCTTGCCATATTTTATATATTCGTCTATATTTTAGGCTATATCCTCTTTTAAGCATTAGTCCCTCTTCTCCATAATGATTCTGTTGCGTATCTACAAGCATCGACTAAATGGTTGTTCTCGTCAGGATATCCACTTATAACGTTTCCATCTTTATCTCTTTCATATTCGTACTCTGAAAACTCTTTGTAAGCGTTAGGTGTTCTTTTGGGGTCAATAACAATAGTTCTTGTCTGAAGCCATTTCATAGAATACTCCACACTTCCAGGCCCTTTTATCGCACCCCTTGCTGGAAGTCCAAAGTCTCTATAATCATTGATTGATTTAGGCTCCGCAGAATCGCAAGTAATAGTATAATCATCGTATTTTCTTTTTAGAATCTCGTCTGCTGATTTCCTATTACTCCATTTGTTTTCGTAAATTTCATCAATTAGATATATCTTTTCAGTGTTATGATTGTAATACAAACGTATAAAAGCATACGGGTCAGGGAAGAATCCCCAGTCACACCCCTGAAATATTTTGTCCATGCGACTGATTTCTTCATCTGTAATATCTCTAATCTCCAGATATTCAAATACGTTTCCGCCGTCACCATTCGGAACGCCCAAGTATTCATGCTCATAGGCTTCTGGATTGATTTCTTTCAGGTGCGCTGCATCGTCAATAAACTTCTGTCCGAGCCACTCCGCCGGAGCTTCCAAATAACTCGAATGATGGATAACTCTTTTCGGGTTAGGTGTAAGCTTGATCCTGTTTACCCAGTTTGATTTTGATTTTGGTGGGTTATATGATGAAAAATCATAGGATTCATCGCCGCCACGAAGCACTGACTGATTAACAGAACGTTCCTGGGCATCTCCCTTCATTTGGTCTTTTTCTTCTTTCCAGAGGATTCCGATATATCCAAACTCCGGCTTAATAGATTTCAGTTTGGTTTCATCGTCCAGACCACGGAAATATATTGTCTGTCCCGTCTTAATATACTTAATCTCAAGTGGTGACACCTTGCATTCAAATTCTTCCATTAGCCCCAGTTCGTTGATAGCCCATTTCATGTTAGCATATACAGAATCTTTCAGAGTACCGGCCACCTGTCTTGTAATGCAGGCGTGCATCTGAGGATTGTTCTTAATAAGTTCAACAATCTTAAAAGCTACGAATGAAGATTTCAGACCGCCTCGACCACCCTCGAATACATATTCGATATTAGGCTTGATTTGCCGGTTAATATCCACGAATGCCTTACCAAGTACTCTGGCAGGAAGCTCATATTTGCTTTCGTCTGATTTTGATACGGCTACCAACTGTTCCCATTTGTCCACTGCCTGCATATTTCCTTTGATGGCTTTATTATATACGGCAGCTACAATACAGGCATTGTTATTTGCATCCTCATCAGATATTCCCATTTTTGTGAGTTTCTTCTTTGCAGCAGTCGGAGCAGGGTTCTCAGCTATCATTTTTGCTAATTCAGAAAGGGTTTTCTTTTGACGGCGAGACTGACCAGAAGCAATGCCGCCTTTTTGGCCGTTTTTCGCTGCTTCCTCACTGCTTCGACCAGGTTTAAAAGGTTTTAAATTTTCCTCGTTTGCCATCCTATTAACATCCAATCATATCCTTTCTGAATTAAAACGCCCTAGCATAGTTATAGTTATATATACTATAATACCATACTAGGGCGTACATAGCTCTCTACCACTTTTATAAATTTTTAAGTTTTTTAAAGTCTGCCAATTAATTTGGCCAGATGATAATATTCCGCCATGACCTTACGTTTGTAGCCATAGAAGTCATTTTCCGTTGCGGGAACTGTCCTGATCTTTTCCATTGTCCGATAGCCGATACCGTTCACGATGCTGTCATAGATTTGCGATTCGATGCCGGGTGCATATTTGATAGATACCTGTAACAGATTATATTTATCGCTCTCACTAAGATTCCGCAAGTGACTTTGTAATGTCGGTATATCATCCGGCGGCACTCCGTAGTCAATCAGTGTTGCCTTTCTCAGTTTCATTTATTTCACCTTCTTCATTCAAGCTCCAGTCACATGGCATGCCTCGAAAACATTCTGGACAGTATTCGTAGAATCCGCAGCCTTTGCAATCCGCTGGCTGTCCAGTACAATATTGCTGTAGTACGTGGTATGCTGATATAGCAAGGTTTGGCGTTATGTCTGGTGTAGGTTTGTTATTCATTTCTTCATCTCCTCCAGTTTCTTTACCGTTTTCCTGTAATCTCTGTTTGCAGACCGAAACATCATCAGAAGTATTTCAGATACAGGCCTCGCTCTGTTGGCTCGTTTGGCTTTCTTGGCACATATAAGTTCGTTTCCTTCTGGGACATATATTCCTACATGATACGGGATTTTCAAAAATACTGTTGCAGCTAATTCCCCTGGCATAACCAAATAATTGTAATCTCCAATGAAATTCAATCCATGGCCAGATTTGAAATCTTCAATAGATGACTTGATTTCATAGCAATAGCAATCACCTTTTTCTATCCCGGAAACACTATTGTTCACTGGAACAAATTTCATATAGTCCACTCTAACTGCATGGTTTGTAGAATAATCAAACGTCACCTCTTTTGCCCAGTAGATACGAGGATCGTTGTTCGGATTGATTTTCTTTTCAATCATGGTTGATAATTCTGCCGTAATCTCAGGCCTTGTCATTCTTCATCTCCTCCAACTTCTTCTCAGCTTCTTCACGGGTGAGGAATACGGTTTTTCCAAATTGATTAGCATAAGTGTCTGCATTTATAGACGAAAGATAAGTTGGATACACATAATATTCTTTCTTACTATCACATTCGTATTCACAGCCACTACAACTGTATTCATCAAATCTTGAACCGCATTCTGAGCAGACTGTCCATCTGGAAGATATGAGATATATTTCTGCATTCTTATCAGCCGGCAATCTCACAAGCAATCCCTGTTCTTCTAAGTCTTCATAAGTGGCAAGCTTTTTAATCATATTCTTTACTGTTTTGCAATTTCCTACGCCCTGTGAGCAACTATCGCAATATTCACCACACTCAAACTCTCGTTTTTCGTTATATGTGATACTATCATCTTCACATTTTGTTAATCTCTCCATCTACTTCACCTCACAAAAATATATTCTTTTCTTCGCGCTTTTTCATACATTCTTCGCAAATAAAAATTGTTTTCGGATACCTAAAACAGCTATCATTAAGCATCGGATAATCCGGTTCATACGCTGTGGTTTTCCATTTGCCACAAACATTACACTTTTTCACAGTTTCGTTTATATTTATTGCCATGCATCATTCTCCTCCTGTAATCTCATCAATGCACTGATTCCAGCCCTCCGCAAAGCCAGCATCGGATGTATTGGCCGGATAATCTCCATTGTCTTTCTCTGGCAAATCCATAAGCGGACACCAGTCAGGTCTTGATTTACTTTCGCAATCATAATGCTCTTCTGTTATGAGTCTCATGTCACTATCTAAGCATTCAGCTAACTCACAGCATCCCTCATATTCAGAATCGCCGCAGTATTCAGTTCCAAATGGACAATCATAGCAATTCTCCGGCGTATCAACCACTAATACTGATTTACTCATGATTCCTCCTGTAATAATTCTGGATTGTTGAAAATATTCCCAACTACTTCATAATGTTCCAGATCGAATTTATTAAGATACTGTCTGTCTACACTACCAGTTTCGTGCCCTACCCATCCGGCAACGTTCCATTCAACGGTCTCATATGTTACATCTTCCGGATAAGATTCGTCCAAGTGCGCCATCAAAATGTCATTCTCCCAAATCTTCTTCCCGTTCTTGTCGCAAAGTCCCGTGAACTGGCAGAGGGTTTCTATATCAATTCTATCGGTATATACTGTAAACCGATCTGAATCCTTCCGATAAAAAATAATGTCCTTCCCACCTATGTGATATTGATCTCTTAGGTAATATCCCTCAACCCATTCGCCATTATTAACCCTCTTTGCCTTGAAAAGAATTTCTCTCATTCAACTCCACCACCTTTTACAATTTCAACAGCTTTATCAATTGCATTTGCAATATTTTTGTAAGCGCAATCTTTGTCTGCATCGCCTGTATTTGCAATTGTTAGGAAGTATCTCATTTTTAATCCTTTTAACTGCTCCACAACCTTATCTACATCAAAAACTGTCGGCTGTTCGTCAATAACTGCACCTATTGCAAAATCCATATCCGAATTTCCAAGAGAGTCAATTATTTTGTCTGCATCAATCAGTCTGCTCATATTCTATTCTCCTAACTGTTTTAAAATTTCTTTTGCAATTTTATTACTTTCCTGCATGGAAATTCCCCATCCATTATATTTTCTGTGGCATTCATCACAGTTCCGTTCACCATTATCACTTTCTTTAATTTCGCTATTGAATCTGCAATTATCGCAATACATATGATCGAGAGTGCCGTAAATGATGTTTGCAATATCGTCTTGTTTACTATTAGCATCATCTACGTGTTTCTGCTTAGTTAAATATTCAAACGCTCTCAGCTCATTTTTCCCGACCCATTTAATCCATGCACCGCAATCCCCGCAATACAATCCCGTATTATTCCCAACTTTCTTGGTAAAAAGGTTTTTACTATTGCACTTTGGACATTTATATTCTTTCATTTATTTTTCCTCCCACACTCCCAATAACCGCATTCTCTCATACAGTACAGCGACGGTCTTGCGTCTGTATCCGTAAAAGTCTTTCGGATTCATCGGGATATATCTTTCTTTGCTGATTTTCCTGTAGCTTTTCCGGTGTAGGATATTCTCGATAACCATATCCGCTATCACCGTGTTTTTCGGGCAAGCTGACAATGCAGCACCGGAAAGCAGGTATCCGTACTCTGCCGGGAAGTCTTTCAGCATCGTATTCAGTTTTTCAATATCCTCTTCCGGAATACCGTAGTCCTTCAGCTTTTTATTCCTTGTCAGCATACCGTTCTCCTTTCTAATCGTCTGGGTGGTGTTTGTCGTACATGATCGCTACACATACAAGGCCAGCCACTCCGACTATGATTCCAAGGGCGAATCCTAATAAGAATGTAATCATGACTCATCCTCCTCAACATAATCTTCGCAATCTTCTGCATATTCGTAGCTATCCATCATATCACACCGGTTATCGCAACCGTCTTGTTTCTCACAGCAGATACAACATTGCGTTTCACCGTCTGGACACTCTAATTTGCAATATCCCATTTAGTCCTCCTTGTATGGTTCTGGTAGTGGCATCCATGCAATAACTTCACCGCCTATACATTCTCCATTCCATTCGCCATAGCCATCAATGAATGCTGTCTTTAACCACCTTCCGTACATTCCCATAAAACCACTATATTTAACAGTTGTAATTACATCTTTATTTTTCTCCGGTAATCTCTCACTGACCGGAATCCAACCATTTTCTTTCTCACCATCCATATTTTCGATGAAATCCATGATTTTTATCCCGAACTCATATGCAGTTCCCTCGAAAGGTCTTCCGTAAGGATTTATTGTCTTTTTTATGTAATCGTATATTTTGCGTTTATCGCTCATACTTCCACCTCCTCGTAAGTTTTTCTGAATATATCTGGCTTACACGGATAAAATTCACCGTGAACACCGCGGATGACATAATCACCAATATTCGCCAGATGTTCGCCCTCAAGTGTCTTAATAACCAATCCACCCGGAACCTTCCATTTGTCGATATAGAAGTTGTCAGATACAATCGGGAAATCAGATGTCATATACTCCTCTGGACAATTGTCATTTGTCAGAAAATCAAATATTTCTCGCTTATTTGTACCAGTCCACTGCACTGCATCAATTACAACTGGTTTCTTTCTGTACTTCATACAATCACCTCGCTATCCGCTGGTATTTGATAATCAATATGTCCATTTACATAGGCTTCCTGAATCATATCCAGCACTTTCATGGCTTTTTCCTTCGATGAATAGAAGCCAAGCACATAGCCGTCATTCCAATACATGATTGAATGTCCCTTACCATCGCCTAAAATTTCTATAGCAATCGGGCCTTCCATATTAGCTAAAGTTTCTTTATCCTGACTTCTGATTAACATTTTGCGTCCTCCTTTTTCAACATCGGAAACAACCATCCTGTCTTTTCGTTCGATGCAATCCAATCAAAATTTAACTCTGATAATCGATACTCTTTATTGCATCTTTCGCAGGTGAATCCTTTCGTTTTACTGTATTGTCCTATAATTCCACCACATCCACATCTACAGTGTTTATAATCCATTTTCATCCTCGCTTTCCCCATGCAAGCAACTGACACGCTATTGTGCAGTCCTCCATGATTGATTTATCCAAATGCTACCTGTCCGTTGTTCTGCATATAAATCATCGGCGCAGCTTTACGCTCTCCAACTTTCAGATATGGACAATTAGCTTTCACAAGTGCTTCTGCCATAACCGGCACAACACTGTTCCCGATTCTTGCTACCTGTTTTGCAATCGGGTAATTTCTCCATTTATAGTCCCGATCAATGATGTAATCTTTTGGAAATCCCTGCATCACCTTTAATTCTTCCGGCTTTAGCATTCTGAGAAAAATATCTGATATGATGTATTTCTCTCCATGGATATCAACCAGAACATTTACCAGTCCGAACCTGTCTTTTGTGGTAATGGTTCCAAGTGGCTCATTAAGCACCTGTCCGCATCCTGTCCCATAATATTTAACCAGAAAAGCGGATATCACACCGAAGTGACCGGGTGATGTGGTTATTGTATGCAGTGGCTTGTCACAGCCTTGACCGATTCCGGTCTTGTAATATTTCGTGATAAAAGCTGTCACAAGTCCATATCTGTTTGATGTATCAATAGTCTTAATTGGCTCAGTCAGCAATTGTCCTCTGGAATCACCTTGTCTGGTTTCTCCGTGGTACTGAATGATAAATGCCAGTGTATCTTTACTCTTCACAATGTACGGCTCTGGATTATCAATGATATATTTTTTGATTCCATTTGCAATGCGTTTCTGTGTCGCTTCTGCCAATGGTTTTGGACGGTCAAAGATGCTTTTACCTAAGTCTGACCAGTCGATGTAGTCTCCACACTGTTCGTATCGTTTCATGCCACCTGTACCCAAACGATTGTGCGTAGGCTTTGGCCATACTATCTGCTTTCCATCCCTACGAAACACTGCGTACCACCTTTTTCGTGTCGTTGGTGCTCCATAATCTGCCGCTACTAATTCCCGGCTATCAAATTCATAGCCAATGGATTTCATAGCTGCTATGAATTTGTTATAGTCTTCACCTGCTCTGCTCTTAATTGGCCTTCCTGACTCATCCAGAGGTCCCCACTGCTGTATCTCCTCTACATTTTCCATGATGACTACATCCGGAAGAATCAGCTTTGCGTGCTTATATACAGCCCACGGAAGAATGCGAAGCCCCTGCTTTCTCGGCTGACCGCCTTTTGCTTTTGAATGGCTCGTACAATCTGGAGAAGCCCACATCAACGCTACGTGCTGGTTTCCGACATATTTCTGCAAGTCTACTTTGAAAATATCTTCTGTCAGATGCAGTGTTCCGGGATGATTCGTCTTGTGCATCAGGATAGCGTCAGGATCATGGTTAATCGCTATGTCTACTGGTCTTCCAAGAGCCATCTCAATTCCAACTGATGCTCCACCGCCGCCTGCAAAGCAATCTATGATTAAACCTCTCATCTATACTCCCATCTTCTTAACCAGATTCTTATTCAATCCCTCTTAACATCAAGCTTAGTTTGCTGTAACAAGGGCAAATTCTTGTGTGATCGAAAATATCTTCCAGTAAAACACAATGTGGAAAAAGCTGCTTTACCTCATAGATATGCTCTTTTTCTTCCCCACCACGTTCTGCGTATTTGATTCTTTTGTCAACATGCAAATCAAACGTTTTACTTATATATGCTTTAAGCCCATATATGTTCACTTTGCTCATTTTTGTGCACCAATCCTTCCTTAAAAGCCACTATTGCAGCTTCCTTACTGTGATGTATTTTTGTAATGGTTTTACATTCTGTGCATTCGCACCAATATAAATCTCCTCCATAATGCCGGTTATAATCTGCGAAAACATGAAAACGATTCCCGCATTTAGGGCAAATCCTACTTTTACCATTGTCAACATTAATTCCCATTCTTTCATTTCTTTCATTAAACATAGAATATTTCCTCATCGTTATCATCAGAATCGAAATCTGACGTTTTTTCACAATCAATTGATTTATTTCTCGACATATTCTTGCCTCGCTCGATTAGTTCCGCCCTCTGCTCTTCTGTCAGTTTTCTCGGGGCACGTAAATTTGGCACGTATTTTCTCGGAACATGAGCGAAAATCGAGCCATCTTTGTTAATTGCGATAACCTTCACATCTTCCGGATTTTCTTCTTTCAATTTAAGTGTTCGATTCTTTAAAGTACTTCCGTTGTACGCCGATACTTCAGCATAATCACTTCCACGTATCCATGCGATACTACATTCATTACAATTCTCTGCCATTATTTTCCCTCCACTTTTAATATTTTTCTCAACTTCGATGTGAGTAAGTCAAACTGTGCAAGCATGTCTTTGTCCTTGTGCTTTCTAACAGTGATATCGTCTTCCGAATCATCCAGGTAATATTCACCATTAATAGGTTCTCTGTAGTCTATTTTTGATTTAAAGTCCCACCCGGAAAGGTTGAACCTTTCAACGGCTTCTTTCCGGGTAAGAGTATCTACAAATGTTCCATCTAAGGTGTACAGATCGTAAAGCTTCATCTTTTATTCTTTCTTACCAACCGGTATTTTCCGTGAGAATTGCTCCCCGAAA
>OODL01001825.1_pt1 | contig 16121 bp, 14 predicted proteins | sample 1671181 | NCBI WGS metagenome assembly OODL01 (sample SAMN06348130, study PRJEB24527) | human gut metagenome | biome: human gut; feature: ankylosing spondylitis patient; material: feces | host: Homo sapiens | place: China | collected 2015-10 | reverse complement strand
TTTCATATTTTCCGTAGTACTGTGCTGTGGTGCCGAGGTAAGCAGCAAGATCCGTCTGTGTTTTGTCTGCATCTTCACGCAAATCTCTGATTCTTTGGTAGAATGACATATAAGAGACTCCTTTTTTTAGAAAATAGTATCATATGTGACGGAAAAAGGTTGACATTATAATCTAAATAGATTATAATTAGGATAGAATCAATCATATGTGATTGATTCAAATGAAAAAAAGGAGTGGTATTATGTATGATTCTTGGAAAAAATGGTTTGTGAAATGGAGCCGATATCGTTGCCATTGCGCAAACGCAGGTTGGTTATCGGGAAGGCAGTTTGGACGGGACAACATCCGGCAGTAACAATTATACGAAATACAATGTGGATTTATACAAGATCGATGGGTCTTATTGTTATGCATGGTGCCAGTCCTTTATCGCATGGTGTGCCAAACAGGCTGGTGTGTCTTCTTCTGTAATCAAGCGAACGGCTGGAACCATTGACGCCATGGACTTCTTTAAAAGTCAGCAGGTTTGGCAGGGTAACAGTTATACGCCGCAAAGTGGAGACATTATTTATTTTCGTTCCAGCAGCAGACGTGTGCTCTTCCGATCTGCGGCTATCATGTTGGAATTGTAGAATCGGTTTCGGGCAGTACCATTCACACCATTGAGGGAAACTATTCCAATAAGGTGGCACGGCATAGTGTTTCAGTGGGAGCCTCCTCTATTGTTGGGTATGGGGTGCCGAATTATGAGGGAATGGATCCGCCGTCCAATCTTAGTATTTCTACGGATAAGAAGTTCTATACAGTAGGGGAAACAATAAATTTTACATTTACGAGTACTAATGCGACCGAATTGTATATTCCAATTGATGTAAATGGAGTAAAGAAAACATTTTTTCTCCCTCATATTTTTTTAAAAAGAGCGATGGCAGAGTTAATTTGCCGTCGCTCTTTTTTGCGCGGACAGCGATGAGAATGTACAAGAAGTGACAGCCGGGAAATGTTAAAAAATATAAGTTGACAACTCCCCCTACAGGCGTATAATGTATTTATACATCTGTAGGAGGAGTTTTTATGATTTTATATCATGGTTCTAATCACATAATAGATAAACCATTATATGGAGCAGGAAAGAAATATAATGATTATGGTATTGGATTTTACTGTACAGAGAATATAGAGCTTGCAAAAGAATGGTCTGTATCAGACAATCTGGACGGATATGTTAATATATACGACATGGATACTGATGGATTGAGTATACTGGACATTAACGGTCAGAATTATACAATAATCCATTGGCTTAATATATTAATTAATAACAGGATATTTGACAGTTCAACTCCCCTTGAACGGGAAGCTAAAAGGTATATTACACAGGAGTTTCATGTTGATACTGATAATGCAGATATTATTAAGGGATACAGGGCAGATGACAGTTATTTTTCTTATGCCAAAGATTTTATAAGCGGAATAATATCGTATGAACAGTTATGTAAAGCATTAATGCTTGGTAATCTTGGAGAACAGATATGCCTTAAGAGCAAGAAAGCATTTGAATCAATCAGATTTATAGGTTATCAGAAGGTTGATTATAATGAATGGTATCCTAAGAAAATGGCAAGAGATATGTATGCAAGAAATGGTTATAAGGCAATGGAAAAAGAGAATTATAGAAAAGGTGAATTATATATTACTAAGATTATAGATGAGGAGTTGAAAGCTGATGATTTGTGCATATGACAAGGTCTATCTTAATATGGCCCAGAGAGTAATGGGAAATATGCTTAATTATGCAGTTTATGACTGCGGATATGAATTGTCTGAATATTATAATATATTTCTTGAATCAAGTTATTGTGAACGTTTTGGGAAGGGAGATATATTTGTTATAGCCGGTATGTCAGGTGCAGAGCTGGCTATAAAAGTTTTGGATATTCCAGATGATAAAATAATTATGCCTGGAGTATATGATGGCAGAAGCCAGGAATACTGGACTGGCTGGATATTAGCATATTATCAGTGGTATACAGGAAAGTCTTTCAGGATAATTCAGAAAGAAGTTACTATTGAAAGAATAAGAGATATGTATAATCCTTATCATGAAATGGATATATCCCAGTCAGTTGACAGGATTATAGAGTTAAGCCAGCAGACACGAATGGAAACATATCTTAAGAAATACCGGAAGATGGCAGGACTAACACAGAGCCAGTTATCAGAAGAAACAGGAATACCTATAAAGACGATACAACAATATGAACAGGGAAGAAAGGATATTAATAAGGCACAGGCAGAATATGTGATAAAACTTGCACAAGTTTTATGCTGTAATCCTGTGGATTTATTAGAAATCAGAAAGTGAATTGAAAATTATATATGGAAATTATTTCCATATCAGTGATATAATAATTAATATTTTCAGTATGTCAGGTTCAATTATATCAAAGGCAATGAGGCTGGAATAATATATAATACAGAATAGGGAGAGAATTATGGGAAAGAAAATTGCCAGAATTATAGGCAGGGTGTTACTGGTGGTACTTGTTACTATAGTAATGCTGGTAGGAACTTTATTCATTATGATTAAGAGAATATGCAGCGATTCAGCACCTGCTGCCAGAAATCTTTTTATATCAACAGTTCTTGAATCAGATGAAGTTTCTTGCTTCGTGGTTCTGTACAGATGCGCAGATTAATGAAGTAATTAATGCTAATAAGATGGAGTCAATGGATTCAGATATTGATACATCTCTTATTAATATATCAACAGACACAGATACACAGACGGTTGACAATAACGGAGAAGCAGAGCAGTTTGACGGGAATGGAATAAGAATGGTTGAGATTTCAGGAAGGTCATTCTTTGGAAAAATGCTGATTATAAAAGATCCGTCACAGGTTAAGGTCGGAACTACATACCCATGGGGAGATTACGGTAAAGAACTTCATGAGATTGTAAGCGGAGCAGGGGCTGTTGCTGGAGTTAATGGCGGACTGTATGTGTCATCAGGAAACAGAGGAGGTTCACCGCTTGGAATTGTGGTACAGGACGGTAAGATTACATATAACAGCCCTTCATCACTTTCCGGTCTTTACTTAATTGGACTTAATAAGGATAATCTTTTAGTTGTTAAAGATATAGATGGTATGTCGGCAGCAGATTTTGAAAGCTACGTTAATGAAGCAGGAATCAGGGATGCTGTAGCTTTTCAGGAGGAAAGCTCTGACTCTAATAATCATTTTGTTCCGCTTATTATTAACAATGAAGCAAGAGTATTGAAAGGTCAGGGAAGCGGGGCTAATCCAAGAACAGCAATCGGACAGAGAGCTGACGGAGCAATACTTCTTTTAGTTACAGATGGAAGAGGTGCTTCAGGACATCTTGGTGCAACTGCGTCAGACCTGATATCAGTCATGCAGGAATACGGAGCAGTCAATGCAGCCAACCTTGATGGCGGAAGTTCTTCAACAATGGTATATAACGGTGGCTATGAGATGACAAGCGTAACATTTTATTATCAGAATTCATCATGGAAGCTGCCAACAGCATTTGTTGTAATGCCTAAGTAATTGGAAGGAGAACTGTGTAGATATGAAAAATAATACTAAGAAGTCTATAAATATAGGCAAAATCAATATACCATTAAATTACTGGACAGGGCTTGACATATATGCAGTGATTCTTCTTATTCTTGCAATCAGTATGATTGCATATACAGGTTCATGCCTTAAGAAATATGAGAATTCACAGTCGGACAAGGTAATGAATGATTTCCTTAATGACTTTACAAAGATGGCTGCTGATAAAACATTGGCTGATAATATTGAGCTTCCAGCCAGTAGTGAATTTGAGGGAAAAGATACATTTGTCAATATGTACATGTCCGAATTAGATGGTACAACTGACTATACATATAAGAAATCAGAGGGCAGCTATAATACAGAAGAACCTATGTATGACATATATGCTGATGATAAGAAAGTTGCAAGAATGACACTGGAGGCCAAAGACCAGCATGTTGTTCTTGGAATACTTACAGTGTTTGACTGGAAGATTAAGTCAATTGAGCCTGTATTTTCAGCAAAGACTAATGATTATACTGTTTCAATTCCTGAAGGATATACATTTACAGTTAATGGAATAACTGTGTCAGATGATTACAAGACTGGCAAAGTTACAGAGAATCCTGATTTTGTGAATGTTTCTAAATATGTCACAATGCCAAAGTCAGTTGAATATAAGCTTACTGGATTTGTCAATAAGCCGGAAATCAAAGTATATAATGCATCAGGCAGTGAAGTTACTGCAAATGTAGATGCTAAGGGCAATGTATCATTATCCGCATGCGGTGAAATGTCTGATATGCCATCTGAAAGAAAAGAAGAAGCTCTTAATATGGCTAAGGTATGGGATAATTTCCTCACTAATGATTTAAGCGGTTCAGGTCATGGGCTTGCAACAGTGCAACAATATCTTATAGAAGATTCCTACTACTGGAATCTTGCAAAAGATTATGCTTCAAGTGCAGATATTACATTTATAAGTGACCACACATTGTCGGGAAATCCGTATACAGGAGTGACAGTTGATAATTATATTGAATATAATGAAGACTGTTATTCGTGTCATATTGCATTTACAAAGAATATGACGCTTACCTCAGGCGGCGAGAGAAAAGATGTTATTGATTCGACATTCTATTTCGTGAAATATGAGGGCAGATGGGCGATTGCGGATATGATTGCGACTACTAAGTGATTTATTCCATGCAGAAGAGAAGTAGAATATTAAGAAAAATGTGCAGGATGCCAATTAAGGGGTGTCCTGCACTTGTCATGTGTGCTACAATAATTATTGAGAAGAATTATCAATAATTATTGGGGCAGATTATTTAGAAAAGGAAAACACACATGAAGTTAAATGAACTTAAAATTGGACAATGTGCAAGAATTACCTCAGTTGGCGGTGAAGGCGCATTAAGACAGCATTTTCTTGATATGGGCGTAATTCCCGGGGCGGAAGTTACGCTTGTGAAACTGGCACCTATGGGTGATCCAATGGAATTACAGATACATGGCTATGAACTGACACTTCGAGTTGCCGATGCAGGAGAGATTACTATTGATCCTATAGATGAGCGTACAAGAAAACACGAAAGGCCAGACCGAATATATAAGTCTGACCATCCGGGACTTGGTGAGACTGGTAAATACCATGCTAAGGGAGATGGAGAAAAGCTTCCTGAAGGAACAAAGCTTACATTTGCACTGGTTGGTAACCAGAATTGTGGAAAGACAACTCTGTTTAATCAGCTTACCGGTTCTAACCAGCATGTCGGAAATTTTCCGGGAGTTACGGTTGACTGCAAGAGCGGTATGATTAAGGGACATGAGAATACATCAGTTACGGATTTACCGGGAATATATTCTATGTCTCCGTACAGCAGTGAGGAGATTGTTTCGAGAAATTTTGTGCTTAATGAGAAGCCAAAGGCGATTATTAATATTGTTGATGCAACTAATATTGAGAGAAATATGTATCTTACAATGCAGCTTTTAGAGATGGATGTGCCTATGGTTCTTGCACTTAATATGATGGATGAGGTAGTAGGCAATTCAGGTTCTATTGATATTAATGGCATGGAAAATATGCTTGGAATCCCGGTTATTCCTATATCTGCTGCCAAGAATGAAGGTGTTGACGAGCTTATAAGGCATGCACTTCATATTGCAGAGTATCAGGAGAAGCCAGAAAGAACTGATTATTGCGATGAAAATGATTTCGGCGGAGCGGTACACAGATGTATTCATGCTGTTATTCATCTTATAGAGGATCATGCAAAGAGAGCTGATATTCCGGTAAGATTTGCAGCAAGTAAGATTATTGAGGGTGATCCTCTTATATTAAAGCTGCTGCAGCTTGATGAGAATGAAAAAGAGATGCTTGAGCATATTGTACTTCAGATGGAGACTGAGAGAGGTCTTGACAGAAGTGCGGCAATTGCAGATATGAGATTTACATTTATAGAGAAGATATGCGAAGCTAATGTTGTTAAGCCTAAGGCAAGTAAAGAAAGAATACGAAGCCAGAAGATTGATAAGATTCTTACTGGTAAATATACGGCAATTCCCTGCTTTGTGGCGATTATGCTGGCAATATTCTTCCTTACATTCAATGTGATAGGTGCATTTTTACAGAATGTTCTGAAGATGGGTATTGATGCACTTACTGGCGTTGCTGACAATGCACTTGCAGCGGCAGGCGTGAATAAGGTTGTTCACAGCCTTGTAATTGATGGAATATTTGCAGGTGTTGGCTCTGTGCTTTCATTCCTGCCGATTATTGTTACACTGTTTTTCTTCCTATCACTTATGGAGGACAGTGGTTATATTGCAAGAGTTGCATTTTTTATGGATAAGCTGTTAAGAAAGATTGGTCTGTCAGGAAGAAGCATCGTTCCTATGCTGATTGGATTCGGCTGTACTGTTCCTGCAGTTATGGCAACAAGAACACTCCCAAGTGAGAGAGACAGGAAGATGACAATTCTTCTTACCCCATTTATGAGCTGTTCAGCCAAGCTGCCAATATATTCATTCTTTGTAAGTGCATTTTTCCCGGGAAAGGGTGCATTTATAATGGGTGCATTATATTTCTTTGGAATTATTATGGGAATTCTTGTGGCATTGCTTTATAAAGGAACATTATTCAAGGGCGAAGCTGTTCCTTTTGTTATGGAGCTTCCTAATTACAGACTTCCAGGCATGAAAAATGTTTTGCAGTTATTATGGGAAAAGGCTAGGGATTTCTTGCAGAGAGCATTTACAGTTATATTTGTTGCGACTGTAATTGTCTGGTTTTTACAAAGCTTCAATCTGCACCTTAATCTTGTTACAGATTCAAAGGACAGCATACTTGCGCTTATTGCTGGAATAATAGCTCCTGTATTTGCACCTTTGGGACTTGGTGACTGGAGAATATGTACATCCCTTCTGTGTGGCGTTATGGCAAAGGAAAGCGTCGTATCAACAATGCAGATACTTTTCGGAACTGGCATACAGGCAGCACTTTCAACAGCCGGTGCAGCCGCAATGCTTGTATTCAGTCTTCTGTACACACCTTGTATCGCAGCAATTGCCTCAGTAAAGCGTGAGCTTGGCGGAAAATGGGCAGTTATAATGGTTGTATGGCAGTGCCTGATTGCGTGGGTTATGGCATTTGTTGTGCATGCTGTTGTGATGCTATTCTAGAAAGCATTTATTTCATGTGACATTACTGGTGAAAATGTGGTAAAATAGCATAAGATTATGCTAAAAGCAAGGAGCGGATGGTTATGAAATACATTTTTACTAATGGACATATCCTTGATGGAACTAAGGATATGAAAGTTTTGGATGGTCATTCTGTGCTTGTTGAAGATGACAAGATTACTGGTATTGTGAAGGGTAACACTGTACCAGACGGCTTTAAGGAGATTAATCTTGAGGGTAAATATCTTATGCCGGGGCTTATTAATATGCATGTTCATCTTGCAGGCAATGGGAAGCCACAGAAGAAACAGCGAGATAATGAAAAGACTGTTAAGATGCTTATGGGAACAGCACTTTCAAGAGCTGTGACATACAAGGTCGTCAAAGATTTTGCAAAGACTGAACTTATGAGTGGTGTTACTACAATAAGAACTGTTGGTGGTCTTGCTGATTTTGATACAAGAGTAAGGGACGATATCAGAAATGGTAAGGCAGCCGGACCAAGAATTCTTGCAGCTAATGAAGGAATTTCTGTGCCGGGTGGACATATGGCTGGTTCAGTTGCGGTAGCTGCTAACAATATAGATGAAGCACTTGTTCAGGTTGATATTGCAAAGAGTCAGAATGTTGACCTTATCAAGCTTATGATTACAGGCGGGGTGCTTGATGCCAAGGCTAAGGGCGTGCCGGGTGAACTTAAGATGCAGCCTGAGATGGTAAAGGCAGTGTGTGATAAGGCACATGCGCTTGGATATAAGGTTGCAGCACATGTTGAATCGCCAGAGGGTGTAAGGGTTGCACTTGAAAATGGTGTTAATTCAATAGAGCATGGAGCAAAGCCTGATGATGAGATAATACATTTGTTTAAGGAAAATAATGCGTTTCTTTGTACAACATTATCACCTGCACTGCCATATGCTCTTTTTGACAGAAGCGTATCTAATGCGTCAGAGGTTGAGCAGTACAATGGCAATATCGTGTTTGAGGGAATAAAGGAATGTGCCAAGGCAGCAATTGCCAACGACATTCCGGTCGTACTTGGTAATGATGTTGGCTGTCCATGGATTACACAGTATGATTTCTGGAGAGAGCTTTATTATTTCCACAAATATGTAGGTGTAAGCAATGCATTTGCATTATACACAGCTACGCTTAACAGTGCAGTAATGGCAGGGATTGGTGATGATACGGGTTCTGTTGAAGCCGGTAAATGTGCTGACCTGATTGTAACTAAGAATAATCCGTTAGATGATCTCAGGGCACTTCGTAACGTGGATTTAGTCATGGCACGAGGCAGATTATACAATAATCCGAAGTTCAAAACGAAAAATATTGTCACTAAAGAACTGGATAAATTTTGCGATTTATGTTAATTTTATTAAAGAATTTTACTTAAAGGAATAAGATTATGAAGATAGGATTTGATAACGACAAATATTTAAAAATGCAGTCTGAACATATTAAGGAGAGAATTGCCAAATTTGACAATAAGTTATATCTTGAATTTGGCGGAAAGCTGTTTGATGATTATCATGCATCAAGAGTTCTCCCTGGATTTAAGCCGGATTCAAAGCTTCAGATGCTTTTACAGTTAAAGGACCAGGCAGAGGTTGTTATTGCAATAAGTGCAGAAGATATTGCAAGTAATAAGATTCGTGGCGATTATGGAATTACATATGATCAGGAAGTATTAAGACTTATAGATGCATTTACAGAATACGGACTTTTTGTTGGAAGCGTATGCATTACCAAGTATTTCCAGCAGCCTGATGTTGATAATTTTATTAAGGTTCTGGATGCACATGGAATCAAGAATTTCAAGCATTATAAGATAGCAGGCTATCCTAATGATGTTGCTAAGATTGTAAGTGATGAAGGCTACGGAAAGAATGAATTTATCGAGACAAGCAGACCACTTGTAGTTGTTACTGCACCGGGTCCGGGAAGTGGAAAGATGGCTACATGCCTTTCTCAGCTTTACCATGAATATAAGCATGGAGTTAAGGCTGGATATGCCAAGTTTGAGACATTCCCAATCTGGAATATTCCACTTAAGCACCCTGTCAATCTCGCTTATGAGGCAGCGACAGCAGACCTTAATGATGTCAACATGATTGATCCTTTCCATCTTGAAGCATATGGAAAGACAACAGTTAATTATAACAGAGATATTGAGATATTCCCTGTACTTAACGCAATGTTTGAGCTTATTGCCGGTGAGAGTCCATATAAGTCACCAACAGATATGGGCGTTAATATGGCGGGTAACTGTATTGTTGATGATGAGGCATGCCGTTATGCTTCTGATATGGAGATTATCAGAAGATATTACAAATGTTTATGCGACCAGAAGCGAACTGGTGTAAACAGTCAGGAAATATATAAGATCGAGCTTTTAATGAATCAGGCAGGAATCACACCATCTTCAAGACCGGTTGTTAATGCTGCACTTGAAAAGTCAGCAAAAAGCGGTGACAAACCGGCGGTTGCAATTGAGTTGGAAGATGGAACTATTGTTACCGGAAAAACAGGTGATTTGTTAGGTGCTGCGTCATCAGCATTGCTTAATGCATTAAAGCAGCTTGCAGGAATTGATGACTCTATTGATTTGTTATCACCTGAGTCAATCAGCCCTATCCAGACATTAAAGACTAATTATCTTGGCAGCAGGAATCCAAGACTTCATACAGATGAGATACTTATTGCGCTTTCATCTTCAGTTGTAGCCAATCCTTTAGCTGATAAGGCTTTAAAGCAGATTCCTAAGCTTTATGGCTGTGATGTTCACTCAACAGTAATCCTTTCATCTGTTGATAAAGATACATTTAAGAGACTTGGAATGAACCTTACATGTGAGCCTGCATATGAGGAAGAGAAGAGATTTCATAAGAATTAATATTTAACTTAATTATAGTGTGTGAAAACAAGGATTTAATTTTAATATTGTTTTCACACACTTTTTGTATTTATATTTGACGTGCGACAAATAATAATATATAATAGAATTAACTTATTTGACGTACGACAAATAAAAAGAGGTGGACTATGAATAATAAAATTATATTAGAAAAGCAGAATCTGACATATCTCAAATGGTCGCACATAAGAAGTTCAAGTGGAACGGCAGGAACTTTTTTGAAATCAGAATCTGTATTGAATGGAGTAAAGAAATATTATAAATTATCTAATTTTGACACAGTCAGAGGAGTTGTAGGACATGAATGTGTTAATGAGATTATTGTAGACAGGCTTTTGACACTATTGGGAGTAGAACATTTGAATTATGAACTGATTAATGCTGATATAGAGATAGAAGGTAATATATATAATACTTATCTTTGTGCTTCAGACGATTTCAAGAAGCGTGGTGAGAGCAAGATTGCACTGGATGATTATTATCGTACAAATGCTTTGGAGAAGGAATCACATTATGATTTCTGTGTCCGTTGTGGCTGGAAAGATTATATAGATACTATGATTGTGGTAGATTATATTATACTTAATAGAGACAGACATGGCGCTAATATAGAAGTGCTGAGGAACGCAAGAGCACATACTCTGAGAATAGCACCATTATTTGATCATGGATTATCTTTGATGTATTCATGTATGACAGATGAAGATGTAGTAGCATTTGATATATTAGAGGATAAGCGGTGTCAGAATTTTATAGGAACATATTCATGTTTTGATAATCTTAACCTTATAAAGAATAGAAAGAATGTATTTAGTGGAAGTCTGAAACCAGATGATAAAAAATACATTTTTACCGGGCTGGAAAATGTATTGTCAGATGTTTTTATTGATAAAATCTGGAACATGATATATGAGAGGTATAAGATATATGAAAATCTTTGAAATTATTGATGAAGAAAATAATATGTCAATAGGCGTGTTACAGTACTATGAAAAAGAAAAAAACTGTATTATTGAATTGCAGGAAAACTTGGATGAGTGGACTGCACCATTATTGTTCACTTCATATGTCAATAAGCATATATATACAATGCCAAGAGATATCAGTTTTATGTGGGTAAGAGAAAGAGTTATTCCTAGTGGAAGGCAGAATATTAAAGATATTCTGAATAATCACAGAATGAAATCATATGATGAAATGCGTTTTCTCGAAATATCAGAGGGAAGATGTTCACAGGATTCACTCTATATAAAACAGCTTAATGCTTTGCCGGATTATGTAATTGAGAGAAAGAAAAGAAACATTATAGATTGTGTAACATTAGATAATAATGTTTTATTATGTTTTTTTGCAGATAATTCCACAAAGAAAATAGATTTGCATATGCTGGAATATATTAAAGGCGTAGACAAGATAATTAATAATAAGCTTTTGTATGACTCTGGAATAGTGGGAACAGATGGTTATTTTGCAACATTTAATGATTCTATAGATATTCAGGCGGATACTCTTTATGAAGCAGGAACAGAGGTTTCATTAAGCTTACATGATTTTAAAACATTTGTAAGGAAAAATGCTGTTGATACAAGCGAAGCCTGCAATATTCTTGAATGTTCACGACAGAATGTTGCATATATGATATCGCAGGAACAGCTGGGCACTATTAAAGAAGACATAAGGGGAAGCCTTTATTTAAAAGGTGAAGTTGTGAGCAAAAAATGGTGAAATTTTATTGACACACATGCACGCATTTGATATTATTTATCAAGTAACTTAATATTCCATGAGGGAGTAGTTAGCGCGGAAGTGTGATTTGTCAACATTCTGATTATAATAGAGAGTATAATCTGGCAAATCTTAAATAATGAGACTCATGTATATCAATTATTTTCAGTGTACCAAGGCACTGAATCTGGTTGATATACATGAGTTTTTTTATACCCCTCGGAAAGAGAAAAAGGAGAAAAATAAGGAGATTTATATGGGTAATTTTATTAATAACGCGCCATTTGCGCTTGTAATTGTGTTCCTGATTATCGGTTTTGTTCTGCTTATTAAAGGCGCAGACTTTTTCGTAGAAGGAAGCTCAAGTGTAGCAAAGAGGCTGCATGTTCCATCCATTATTATTGGACTTACAATAGTTGCAATGGGAACTTCGCTTCCAGAAACAGCGGTCAGTGTATCTGCATCAGTTACAGGCAACAATGAGCTTGCAGTAAGTAATGTAGTCGGTTCTAATATATTTAACCTGATGGTTGTTATTGGCGTGTGTGCAATGATTGCAACAGTAAATGTTGCAAAAGAAACAATAAAAAGAGATATCCCATTTTCACTTATCTGTGCTGGACTTTTATTGCTTTTAGGAATCCTCGGATTTGGTGATAAGTCAGGTATGACACTTGGACATTTTGATGGTGTAATATTTATTGGTGCATTTGCAGGATACATTTTTTACATGATTAAGATTGCACTAAAGGCAAGCAAAGAAGGCAAAAAAATCGAGATTGAGGGCGGTTCTGATGAAGATATTAAGTTGATTTCAGTTCCGCTTAGTATTCTGTTTATTATTGGCGGTGCGGCTGCGATTGCAGTAGGCGGAGATATTACCGTAGACGCTGCCTCAAGGATAGCTAGTGACCTTGGAATGAGCCAGACACTTATAGGACTTACAATAGTTTCAATAGGAACATCTCTTCCGGAACTTGTAACTTCAATAGTTGCAGCCAGAAAGAACGAAGTCGATATGGCACTTGGTAATGCGATTGGTTCAAATGTATTTAACATACTTATGGTACTTGGTATTGCATCAGCTATCAGCCCAATCAGCATAATTACAGAAAATATTATAGATTTATGTGTGCTTATTGTATTTACAATATGTGTATGGATATTTGCCGGAACAAGGAAGAAAATCGGAAGAATCGAAGGTTTTTCAATGGTTGCACTTTATGTGATATATGCAGTTTATATCATAATAAGATAAATGAGGTAACATACAAATGTTGTTGTTTTTAAAAGTGTTTTTTACTGAATTCATAGCTGAGATGGGCGATAAAACCCAGCTCATGCTTATTGCTCTTACTTCTAAATATAAGTTAAGAGATATTATATTAGGAACTGCTGCAGCAATTCTTGTACTTAACGGACTAGCTGTTTTAGCAGGTGGGCTTGTCAGTGAATTCATTCCTGACTGGCTTATAAAGACTATTGCAGCACTTGCATTTCTTTATTTTGCTGCATCAACAATTGCCGGGGATGATGATGACGAAGAAGAAGGCAGCGGCAAATCAAAGATTAAGTTTGCACCACTTGCAGTTTTCTGTACATTTTTCATTGCAGAGCTTGGTGATAAGACACAGCTTACAGCTATAACATTTGGTGCTAATGAAGGTATGAGTGCAGCTCTTGTTGTATGGATAGGATGTTCGCTCGGACTTTTTGCGGCTGACATTCTTGGTATGTTAGTCGGATATCTGTTAAAGAGCAAGACTCCGGACGGACTGCTTAATACACTTGCATTCGCAATATTCTCGATATTTGGTGTATTTACACTTTATCAGGGACTTAAACTTATAAGGGCATCTGTCTGTCCGATTCCGGTATGGCCAATACTAATAGCTGCAACTGTTGTTTTTGTTGTTATATGTGTCTGTCTTTTTATAAGAAGAGAGAAGAAAGAAATTAATTAAAATGAAAGTAATCGTATCATTTTTTATGTGATGCGATTATTTTTTTTGTAAATGTGTCGATATAATATTAAGAAAAGTCAAGGATGACTTTATCCAATACATTTACATTCAAGGAGGAATGAATTATGAGTAGTGTATATTCAGGGAATTTTTCCCAGATAGCCGGTTCGTATGCAGATACAGCGGCTGTTTATTCTAAGTCAGAGACAACTAAGACCGATGAGACAAGCGGAAAGAAGAAAGTCAGTGGTCAGACTATCGGTAATCCCCAGTTAAGCGAGAAAGCAAGCAAATATTATGAACAATTAAAGAAAAAGTACTCTAATATGAATTTTATTCTTGTAAGTGAGGATCAGAAAGAGAATGCCAAGGCTAATGCGGCAGGTTATGCTAATTCCAATAATATGGTTGTCCTTATTGATGAGGATAAGATTGAAAGAATGGCTTCTGATGAAAATTACAGAAAACAGTATGAAGGAATTATTGCAAATGCTGCAAGTGGAATTTCACAGCTTGCAAGCAGTCTTTCAGCAACAGGAACTAGTGTAAAGGGCTTTGGAATGCAGGTTAATGATAATGGTACAGCATCATATTTTGCTGTGCTTGAAAAGTCAAGTGCTGCACAGAAGGAGCGCATTGAGAAAAAGGCTGCAGAAAAGAAAGAAGCTAAGAAGACAGCCGAGAAGAAGGCAGAAAAGAAAAAGAATGAGGAGCGGCTGGAAAAGAAACGCAAAGAAACCGGAGATGTCGATGATACTGACGATACGGAGACTGTAACAGTGACAGCTTCATCAATAGAAGAACTTCTTGAAAAGATAAAAAATCAGGAGCAGCTTTTCTTAAGTGATACAGTAAGAACTCCACAGGAGAAGAATGTGGGGCAGAATGTTGATTTTTCTGTATAATGTCAGGGGGTGTGCCTAGTGATATTATCAGGAACAATAGCAAGTACCGTACAATTGCAGATGCTTAACAACAAGTGGATGCAGAAAAAGGAATCTGGCAATGTTTTATCTAAGCAGGAGTTAAATGAACGCTCTACATGGACATCTGAACAGTTTATGATTGCTGATTTTCAGGAACGGTTAGAACATAATCGGGAAGCAGAGAAGCGCCAGAAAATAGATAATAAGATTATGTCAGGTGGGAGTCTTTCGCCGGAGGAAATATCTTATCTTGAAAAGAATGATCCTGTTGCTTTAAAGAAATATCGTGAAACTAAAGAAGAAAAAGAAAGCTATAAGGAAAAACTGAGACAATGCAAAACTAAAGAAGAGGTTGACCGTGTAAAGCTGCAGAAGCTTGGAGAACTGGAGAGTTCATTAAGCAGTATAGTCAATGACCCGGCAATACCTAAAAGTGCCAAGTTAGCGAAAGCTCAGGAAATACTTGCAAAGACTAACAACATTGAGGCTGCACATCTTGAGTTTGTCAAATCCGCAGATTATCAGAGTATGCCAACTGATGAAGAAAAGAAAGAACAGGATGCAGCAGATAATGATATATCAGATGAGATAACAGACAGCGAGAAGGCTGATAATGCTGAACTTACTGACGTTTCTGAAAATACACAGGATAAAGCAGATAATGTAATTGATGATAATAATAATCAGGTTTCTGATATTAAAAATCCGGATACTATGGATACAAAAGCATCTGAGAAAACATATGAAAAAGATAATCGCAAGAAAGAATACAGTACAGAAATTAAGAAAGTCAGCCGAAAGCTTAAGAAAGGTTTTGAGGCGGCTGACATGCATGTTGACATAATTGTATAATGAGGTAGTCACTTCGTTAAACTGCAATTTAGCGAAGTGACCGAAATGTGTACTTTACTACTGTAACGAGCAATTTCTAAGTAAAAGAAGATGATTTCAAGGATTTTCCAGACGAAATTAAAGACCAATTTAGGCACTTATTTGAATAACTGTAAAACGCCGATAAATCCTGATTTATCGGCGTTATTTTATCTATTATTATCTATTATCGACCTTTTCTGGATACATATCATGGTTTGCCATTCTGTTGAATGCTATCTCCTCCCATTTTGTTCCAGGTTTTCCATAATTACAGTAAGGATCTATTGATATTCCACCTCTAGGAGTAAATTTTCCCCATACCTCTATGTATTTTGGATCCATAAGTTTTATCAAATCTTTCATGATAATATTCATACAGTCTTCATGAAAATCACCATGATTTCTGAAACTGAATAAATATAATTTTAAGGATTTACTTTCCACCATTTTTTCATCAGGAATAT
>OODL01001819.1_pt1 | contig 16175 bp, 10 predicted proteins | sample 1671181 | NCBI WGS metagenome assembly OODL01 (sample SAMN06348130, study PRJEB24527) | human gut metagenome | biome: human gut; feature: ankylosing spondylitis patient; material: feces | host: Homo sapiens | place: China | collected 2015-10 | reverse complement strand
CCGGAAGACGCTGACGGAAAGTCGTTCCGCAAAATAGCCGAAGAAGGCAATCCGCAAGCTCCCCACCAGGAGTATGTCATTACCGAAACACAATTCGACGGCAGCAAGACACGGGGCTGGATGGTACGCACCGCACGCTACAAATATGTATTGTACGACAAAGGAAGACACCGCGAACAACTGTTCGACATGCAGAACGACCGGGGCGAGACAAGAAACCTGATGATGGAGAACGCCTATACGAAAGTGGCGCAGGAACATCGTGATATTCTTGAGAAATTCATGAATAGCCATAAAATCAGACCGACGCGTCCCAAATTGCACGATGTACCGGGAAAGGTGCTCACAAAAGCAACCAAACATTAAACCGCCATCAGACCAAGAATCAATAAACTTATATAACGCTGTATATGAATAAAATAGTATCCACCATCATTTTCTTCAGTCTTGCAGCCACTGCACAGGCGCAAACGGCCGGAGAAGCCACCATCAGGCTCACCGGCACAACGCTGATGCACGAAATGCGTGCAACTCCCTCGCCGCTGGACGGCGCTGAAATCAGCGACCGTGCCGTGTCTTTCCAATGGCCGCTGCCGGCAGGCCTCAACATCCTGCGAAGCGGACTGGACGGTGCGGAAGAGAACACCCAAAAAAAAGAAACAGACAAAAGCAAGCTACGCTACTTCCTGCGCTACTCGCAAACTCCGGCATTCAAGCCGGAAGCGACCGTACAGGCCGAGACGCGCTGGCCGTTCTTCAACCCCAAACAGGATTTGGCTCCGGGCACATGGTACTGGCAATACGGCTATGTTACGGACGGAAAGACCGAATGGAGCGATACGCTGCAATTTACGGTAAAGAACAATCCCCGGAAGTTCTGCCCGCCCGCACTGGATGCCGTACTTAAGAACCTGCCTGCCCACCACCCCCGCGTATGGCTCGACAGGGACGAATGGGACGGTTTCATAAAGCGCAGCGAGGGCAAAACCGAACGCAAGACTTACCTCAAACGTGCCGACAAAGTACTTGCCACCCCGATGAAGTCGGTAAACGACATCAACTCGGACCTGGCAAAAGGGCTGGCTAACGAGATGCAGAAAAATGCCATGCTCACCCGCGAAAGCCGCCGCATCATCGACAGCGAAGAAGCGAATACCGACGTACTTATCCGCGCCTACCTGCTCACCAAAGACCGCCGCTATGCCGACGAAGCCGTGAAGCGTGTCAAGGAGATGGCGACCTGGGGAGACAACAAAAACGTGGTGGGCGACTTCAACGAAGCCACCCTGCTCTCGCTCTGCTCCATGGCATACGACGCACTGTACGATGTTCTGGACGATGCCACGCGCAAATTCCTGCTGAACGAAATAAAAGAATTCGGCAACAGCATGTACATGCACGACATCAACCGCCTGGAAAACCACATCGCCGACAACCATGTGTGGCAGATGACTTTCCGCATCCTCACCATGGCAGCCTTTACCGTTTACGGTGAACTGCCCGAAGCCGATGCGTGGACGGACTATTGCTATAACCTGTGGCTCGCCCGCTTCCCCGGTCTGAACAAGGACGGAGCCTGGCACAACGGCGACTCCTACTTCCACGTCAACATCCGTACACTTGTGGAAGTGCCTTATTTCTATACCCGCCTCACCGGCTTCAACTATTTCTCCGACCCCTGGTATCAGGGAAATGCCCTGTACGTCATCTACCAGCAGCCGCCATTCTCCAAATCGGGCGGCAACGGCAGCTCGCACCAGAAGATACTTACCCCGAGCGGTACGCGTGTTGGCTACGCCGATGCTCTGGCGCGTATGACCGGCAATACATTTGCCGCAGATTACGTGCGCCATATCAGCGCCCGCCAGCCCGACATACTCGAACAGGGAAGCACCTCGAAAGCCGGCGGTCTCGCATGGTTCCGCCTGCAATGCGACAAGCCCTTGCCGGACGGGCCGGGTTTGAAAGACCTTCCCATGGGACATGTATTCCCGCAGAGCGGACTGGCCTCGTTCTCCACCAACCTGGACGATACCCGCAAAAGCGCCATGCTCAGCTTCCGCAGCAGTCCTTACGGCAGTACCTCGCACGCCATAGCCAACCAGAATGCTTTCAATACTTTCTGGAACGGCCAGTCGCTCTTTTACAGTAGCGGACACCATACCAGCTTTACCGACATACACGGCGTTTACTGCCACCGCGCCACCCGCGCCCACAACACCATTCTGGTGAACGGCATGGGACAACGCATCGGAACGGAAGGTTACGGCTGGATTCCCCGTTACTATGTCAGCGACAATATCAGCTATGTGGCAGGCGATGCTTCCAATGCTTACGGAAAGGTTATCTCGCCGCTCTGGTTGCTGCGCGGCAAACAGAGCAACCTGGAATTTTCTCCTGAAAACGGTTGGGACGATACCAGCCTGAAAATCTTCCGCCGCCACATCGTAACTTTAGGCAAAAGCGGTTATTCCTTTATATACGACGAGCTGGAAGCCGAAGAACCCGTGACCTGGAGCTACCTGCTACATACGGTTACCAACCCCATGAATGTGGACAAGACCCGGGAATACGTACACATACGGGCCACCAGCAAGGACGGTGCGTCCGATGCCTATCTCTTCTCCTCCGGAACGCTGGAGACGGATACGACCTCCCGGTTCTTCGTACCTGCCGTCAACTGGCTGCGTGCCGATGAGAAGGGACACTTCGCACCCTATCCCAACCACTGGCACTTCACCGCAACATCGGACAAGCAGAAAGTGTACCGCTTCGCTACAATTGTGTACACACATGCCAAAGAAAATGATGCGGAAAACGCACAAGCCGCTCCCCGCAAACTGAAAGACGGTAGTATCCAAATCGGTGACTGGAATATCAAAGCAAACATATCCACTGCCGGAAAGCCTTCTTTCGAGGTACGCAACACGCGCAAAGACTGCGACGCAAGCATCAGTTACAAGGATTACGGTGCAACCGTGATACACGATAACGGCAAAAAGACCGAGTTGAAAGACGAAGTTCCCGAACTGGAAATCTAACAGCAAGAAAACATATACGGACACATGAAGAAACTGCTACTGCTCACAATCGCAATCTGGTACCTGACAGCCGGCTGTTACAGCCAGACAGACTGGAAAAGTTTCATGTCCCGGCAGGACATGACCTGGACCCGCCTGCCCCAAACCTGGTACGAAGCCCCCTTCATGGGAAACGGCAGCATGGGTTCCTATATCTGCAAAGAACCCGGAAAAAACGCCATACGGGTAGATGTAGGCAACAGTATGGTACACGACCACCGCACAGACGATGCGAGCATCTATGGAAGAGGCCGGCTGCTTATCGGTTATTTTCTCCTGCATCCCGTGGGAGAAATAAAATCCGGCGACCTGAGGCTGGACTTATGGAACGCTGAAACCACCGGGTGTATCCGTACCACCCGGGGAGAGATAAAGCTAAGAGCCTGTGTCACTTCCGAGAGTCCCTATATTCTGGTCGAAGCCGAAGCTACGGCAGGCGAAAAGGAGTTCACCTGGAAATTCTATCCGGAAAACACGGATTCGCCGAGGCAGTTGAATGCAATCCGGAAGGGTAACAAGAACCACCTCAAAAAAGACTATGTGTCCAATCCCGCCCCGCAACTGTCCGCACGCAATGGGCTGAACCTCTGCTGGCAGCCCCTGCTTGCCGGCGGCGGTACTGCCACAGCCTGGAAAGAGATAAGGAAAGAGAATACAAGCACGCTTATCGTAAGCAACGCACATTCCTTTCCCGGAACAGAGGCTTTGCAAAAGGCGGAAACGGCACTGGCAAGCCTGCAGGAAGCCGACCTGCCCGTGCTCCGGAAAGTACACCGGGAATGGTGGCATAACTACTATCCGCAAAGTTTCGTGAGCCTTCCCGACAAGAAGATGGAGAATTTCTACTGGGCGCAGATGTACAAGCTGGCATCGGCCACCCGCACCGGCGGCGGACTGCTCGACAACAGCGGTCCCTGGCAAGTGCTGACTCCCTGGCCCAATGCCTGGTGGAACCTGAATGTGCAACTGAGCTACTGGTCCGTATACCCATCCAACCGGCTGGAACTGGGCATGCCGCTGGTGGATGCGATAGGAAACAATCTGGATAACCTGATAAACAACGTTCCCGAACCCTACCGGAAAGATGCCGCCGCACTGCCCGTAGCCACCGACTTTACCCTGACGGGAGCAACGGTGAATGTTCCCGGAACCGAAAAGAAAGCCCAGGTAGGCAACCTGACGTGGATTTGCCATAACCTCTGGCTGCAATACCGCTTCAGCATGGACGAATCGATATTGAGGAATACCCTGTACCCTACACTGAGACGGGCCGTCAATTTCTATCTGCCTTTCCTGACAGAAGATAAATCGGGCAAGCTCCATTTGAAAAGAACCTATTCTCCGGAGTACGGTACTGCCGAAGACTGCAACTACGACATCGCCCTGTTGCGCTGGGGATGCAATACATTGCTCGAGGCAAGCAGGATTCTATCTGTCGATGACGAGCTGATACCCCGCTGGAAACAAGTTGCAGAACACCTGACCGACTACCCGCAGGACGAAAACGGCATGATGATAGGCAAGGATGTACCTTTCAGCCGCTCGCACCGCCACTACTCGCACCTGCTGATGTTCTATCCGCTCTACCTGTTGAATGCAGAGCAGAACGGCAGCAAGGAACTTATGGAAAAATCCGTAGAGCACTGGCACAGCCTGCCGGGCAATATCCTCGGATATACTTATACGGGGGCTTCTTCGCTGTATGCTGCATTCGGCGAGGGAGACAAGGCGCTGGAGAAACTCAACGGCCTGTTTGCCCGCACCCTGCGCCCCAACACCATGTACATGGAAAGCGGACCGGTTATCGAGACCCCGTTGTCGGGCGCACAGTGCATACACGATATGTTGCTGCAAAGCTGGGGCGGAAAGATACGTGTATTCCCTGCCGTACCTTCCCAATGGAAAGATGTACAGTTCAAGGACCTGAGAACCGAAGGCGCTTTCCTCGTATCCGCTGTGCGGAAAGGCGGAAAGACAAGCTTCATCCGTATCAAAAGCCTTGCCGGAGAACCGTGTATCCTACGCACCGATATGGCAAATCCGGTTGTAAAGGCAGGCAATGCCACATTGACCCTGCAAAAAGAGGGTGAGTACCTATTGGATTTAAAGAAAGGAGAAAGCGTAATTCTAACTGCCGCAGGGGGGAATATTCCCGTTATAAATCCTGTCGGCGGAGAAGGAGAAAATTATTTCGGACTGAAGTAGAAGGGCGGCTTTGGCGGAATAAAAAACAATCGGTAAACAAGCCCCCGCAAATACCCGTAAAAACAGCCTGGGTTTACGTATTCAACGTAATCCCAGGCTGTTTTTATCTACCTGTCCCATACTTTTTCTACAAAAATATAAGAAAACTGGACAGAACTAAAAGCCAAATCAACGACACTGTAGAATTACAACACACACTAAAAAGCGATTAAATGGGAAAGAACCTAATTTAGCAAACGCAAAAACAAATTGTTATTACTATCATAGATTCCATATGAAAAACATCCGAAGAATCGTCCTTGTAAGACAGAGATAATAGTTTGATTGATAAGGAAAAATCGCTTATTTTTTTTATTTATTCCGTTATCCAATATCACTAATTTTGCAAAAGGCAATTTGGGAATATAGCCCAATGATACGGTTAAAGACAAATAAAATAAAGCTTGATGAAGTTATATAGAACAAATGATACTGTAAATGATACTGCAAATGATACTGTAAATTCCAAAGAGCAGGAAGTCTTAGATATCATCAATCAATATCCGGGACTTAATTCGTCTAAGATAGCTAAATTGATAGGGAAAAGTACATCTACTACTAAGCGCTATTTAAATTCTTTAGTTAGATTAGGAATATTTGTCATCACTCATCACTACCTACACTAACCTACTGATTATAGGATAGTTGACGTAGTACAAAGAATATTATAACAGTGACGACCAATATCCGGTCGTCACTGTTTTTAAGGTACATTCCGTTATATCTTACTCTGCAACACACTGATTTACAGCCCTTACATACACTTTATGCGACCCTTGCCCCAATGTTGTTAAAATACCTTTCTCCACCAGTAAATTGAGGTCATTCAACGCCTTGTTCTTCAAAAGCCCCGTAATTCCGCTGTAATCCTTGCGCGTAATGAAAGGATTTGCATCCAAAAACACGCACAGTCTGCGGTAACGTTCCGCACCGCTGATATCCTCACTGTGCCGGAAGCCATACCCTACCCTTACACGTTCCACAAATCCGGCACACTGTTTCCGGAAGCCGGGCGATACGCGGAAATGCACCTTGCCGAAAAATATCGTCTGCGCATGGATTTCCTTCTTGTCCATGACAGGGCGTGCTGTCAGTCCCGCCGAGAAATGTCCCATATTGCCCAACTGTACATGATGCCCTTCAGAAAGGTAATAGGAGATGCGGCTTTCCAATGCAGCAAGCACTCCCTCTACGTCTCCGGGAGTAAAACTGGTTGCCTGTGAAATATCGCTGACCAGACGTTTGTCGGTGATAGTCCCCTTGTTCACGATGCGGGGATACATGGGTTGTAATTCGCCGTCTCCTTTCGGGTTGGGCTTTCTTTGGAAATCATACTCTGCTGCCATTGTCGTTCTGTTTTTTTTAGTTATGTAATAATTGAAAATCCTGTTGTATCGGTAGCTTACGCCATTCGGCCGCATAAATTCGGATATTCTCCGCGGTCCGTTCGGGAAAAGTAGGAAGATAAACAACGCTTTGCTTCGTTGTTTTTATTTGTCCGGACCATGCAAAATGCCGTTATGCTTACAGTAAAACCCCGTTTTGCAGTTGCAAGCCCGGCGGTTGCCGGCTGCGGGCTGTGGGGCCCGCATATGAAGTCTCTTCGGCCCGCAATTGCAAAACGGGATTTTACACCTTGTAAAGATACAAAATCCATTAGGAAAAGTCAAGTTTTCAACGGTTTGTTTTCCAATTATTTCCATTTATTTCCGGAGATAAATACTGGCAAAAATCTTAAAACAAAAGGGCGGATTTGCTTGCTTCCGGCCCGTTTTATGCGTATCTTGCAGAGTCTAAGAGAAACGCTCTTATCTCCACTAAATTTTTCCAAACAACCAACACCGGATGAGAATAACCTTTATCAAGGAAAACCGTGACGCGGGCACGGAAAGTATCAGCACCTGCGATACAGCCGCATTTATTACCAGAATCAAGTCGGAAACCAAGCCCGGACATGTCAGTGCATTACGCACCATGCTCGAATATACAAATCATGGCAGCGGCGGAACCTACGGGCATATCGACAAGCTTCCCCGCATATGCCCCGCTATGGAGTACGGACGCAGCCGCGAGGGCGAACGGCGGATGAAACGCTACAACGGTATTGTACTGCTGGAAGTGAGCGGTCTGTCCGGCATGTCCGAAACGGAACTGGTGAAAGAACAGGCGGCACTCCTTCCCCAAACCTATGCAGCTTTCGCAGGAAGCAGCGGACGGAGTGTGAAGATATGGGCGCTGTTTGCCTTGCCGAACGGCAAACTTCCGCAACGGGAAGAAGAAATCAGCCTGTTCCATGCGCATGCTTACCGCATGGCGGTACAATGTTACCAGCCCCTGCTTCCGTTTCCCGTAACGTTGAAAGAGCCCTCGCCTGCCGATACTTTCCGCATGACGCTGGACGAAGCGCCTTACTTTGCCCCCGATGCTGTACCTTTCTGTCTCGAACAACCCGTGACGATGCCCGGCGAGCGGACATTCAACCAACGAAAATTGGCAGAAAACAACCCTTTAAAGCGGTTGCAGCCAGGATTCGACTCCTCGCAAACTTTCACTCTGCTGTTTGAAACAGCCCTGGGTCGTGCGCTGGACGAAGTGGAGAACTGGCAGCGCGACCGGGATGATTTTCACCCGCTGCTCATCTCCATAGGCGAGCAATGCTTCAAAAGCGGCATCCCCGAAGAGGAAGCCGTCCGGCAGGTAATGATGCACTACCGACGGCAGGCAGACGAACAGACGGTGCGTACGGCACTGCACAATCTCTACCGCGAGTGCCGGGGATTCGGCAGAAAATCCGTGCTGACTCCCGAACAGGACACGATGCTGAAACTGAACGAGTTCATGGAACGCCGTTACGAATTCCGGTACAACCAGCTGATGGGTGATTTGGAATATCGCCAACGCGACTCCATCCACTTCTATTTTCATGTAATGGACCAGCGAGCGCGCAACAGCGTGGCTATGGATGCCCTGCAAGAGGGATTGCGTGTGTGGGACAGGGATGTGAACCGCTACCTGACCTCTAACCGCGTGCCGCTGTACAATCCGGTGGAAGAATACCTGTGCGGCGTAGGCCGCTGGGATGGCAAAGACCGCATCCGTGCGCTTGCCGGACTTGTACCCTGCAACAATCCGTATTGGCGTGAGCTGTTCTACCGTTGGTTTCTGAACATGGTGGCGCATTGGCGCGGACTGGGCAACAGGATGCACGCCAACAGCACATCACCGCTGCTGATAGGTGCACAGGGTTACCGCAAGTCCACCTTCTGCCGTATTATCCTTCCTCCCGAACTCCGCTTCGGCTATACCGACAGTCTGGATTTCGGCAGTAAACGCGATGCGGAAATGTACCTGGGACGTTTTCTGCTGGTGAACATCGACGAGTTCGACCAGGTGAGCATCCATCAGCAAGGCTTTCTGAAACACCTTCTGCAAAAGCCCGTTGCCAACCTGCGCAAGCCCTATGGAAGCAGTATCCAGGAGATAAGGCGGTATGCCTCGTTCATCGGGACGAGCAACCACAAAGACCTGCTGACGGACAGCAGCGGCAGCCGCCGTTTTGTATGTGTGGAAGTAACTGCCCCCATTGATACGAACGTGACGATAAACTACCGCCAGTTGTATGCACAAGCCATGCAAGCGATACGCAGCGGTGAAAGATACTGGTTTAATGACAAGGATGAAGCCGTTCTGAAAGAAAATAACCGGGAATTCGAGCAAATCAGTCCGATTGAGCAGTTGTTCCATTGTCATTTCCGTTTACCGCAAGAAGGGGAAGAGGGAGAGTGGATGTCGCCAATACAGATTTTGGAAATTCTGCATGCAAAAAACAGTGACATAAAGCTGACAGACGGGCATGCAAAGCATTTCGGACGTATCTTGAAGAAGAATAACCTGGAAAGCAGGCATACTCAAAAAGGAGTTGTATATCGAATTGTAAAATCCTGATATTTTACTTTTTGTGGTGATGACCGGAATTTGGTCATCACCACAAAACTGTTATCAGCATGCAATAAAACACTATCTCTCAATATATTACCACATAAATGATGAGTGATAACCAAATATCCGTTTTTACCATTGCAGATAAAAACCACCTATCCAATGCAATGCACAATAAAATATAACACATAAAATCCTTCCAGCACAACCGGGCTCTACTTTATAAATATTTGGTTACCTTTGCCACAACAGCAAAAACTACTATCAGAATATCAACTGTAAACAAAAGTAATATTTATGACAAAAAGCTCCTTTCACAAATTGCTATTGGGAAGTGTACTGATGTTACTTCCTTTCACGGTTCAGGCACAGGTCGTTTTAAAGAACTGGACCATCGAAGACCACTCCGGAAAAGTAAAAATCCTTGTATCAAGCGATACGCTGGAAATTACCGCACCCGACGGCCTTACACTTTGGTACAACCAACGCCTTACCGGTGATTATGAAATCGGCTATCGCGTGAAGATGCTGATGCAAGGCGGAAAATACGACCGTCTTAGCGACCTGAACTGCTTTTGGGGCACCAATGACCCGGAATCCCCCGACAATCTCTTCGCACGCAGCGAATGGCGAAACGGAATTTTCCAACATTATAAAACGCTAAGCCTGTTTTATGTGGGATACGGCGGAAACCACAACTCCACTACCCGCTTCCGCCAGTACTTTGCCAAAGCGGCGGATACCAGTGATGCCATAGCCCGCCCCGTAATCAAAGAGTATACGGACAAGGCGCACTTGCTGATTCCAAATAAATGGTACGACATCAAAATCCGTGTGGAAAAAGGAGTCACAACTTACAGTGTCAACGGCGAGGAGCTGTTCCGACTGCCGGTTAAAAAGAATGAGGGAGACGGATATTTCGGACTCCGCCTATTAGAAAACCACACACTATTTACAGGCTTTCAGGTAAAAAGCCTGAAGAGGTAAATGTAATGCTTTCACCCAAGAAAATACAGAATTAAAACAGTATTCGACAAAAGTAACATACCTTTAAACTACACCCAAACACCTTTCAACAATCCTGCATAGGATATTTCACGAATATCCATATTTTTGCCGGTGAACAAAAATCACTAAATACTTACTGACATGAAAAGAAACTCTCTGTTGCTTGCAACCGCTCTGCTCATAGGCATGACAGGCTGCAAAAACACTCCGGTCCAGAAAGAAGCCTGGATAAGCAACGCACTCGATGCCGCTTCCTATCAGTTGAAATCAACCGCCGAGGAACTCTCCGGAACAAGCAAGTTCCCACGTTCCATACATTCCGGCTATGATGTAAACTTTCTTGATACTCAGCTGCAGCGCGAGAACAAAGCATACATCGACTCTTTACACCCCAATCCCGAAGCCCTGCAATTAGGACAAAAACGTCTTTGCGGCATTGCCGACTGGACCAGCGGATTCTTCCCCGGAAGCCTTTGGTATGCCTATGAACTGACCGGCGATGAAGAGTTGAAAAAACGTGCCATCGAATATACCAACATCCTGAACCCGATACGTGAGCTGAAAGGTACCCATGACGTGGGCTTCATGATGAATTGCAGCTATGGCAATGCCCTCCGCCTCGCCCCTAACGACACCATTAAAGCCGTACTCGTAGAAACAGCGGATAATCTGTGCGCCCGTTTCAACCCGGAAATCGGTTGTATACGCTCGTGGGACTTCGGTGCGTGGAACTTCCCCGTAATCATTGACAATATGATGAACCTGGACCTGCTGTTCAACGTATATAAGCTGACAGGAGATGAGAAGTATAAGAATGTGGCTGTAAAGCATGCACAAACCACTATGAAAAACCACTTCCGTCCGGACTACACCTCCTATCACGTGGTCAGCTATAACAATGACGGAAGCGTGGAAATCAAACAGACACACCAGGGTAAAAATGCAGAATCGGCCTGGTCGCGCGGCCAAGCGTGGGGAGTATACGGCTATACTTCCTGCTATCGCGAAACCCGAGACACGGCTTTCCTGCAGGAAGCCGTTCACATTGCAGACATGATTATGGAACGTGTAAAGACGGACGACCTGATTCCTTACTGGGACTATGATGCCCCGGCAGGTGAAAAGACTCCGCGTGATGCGTCTGCCGCGGCTGTCACGGCATCGGCTTTCCTGGAGCTCAGCACATTTGCACCCGACGGCAAAAAATATTCCGACTATGCCGAAACAATCCTGAAAAACTTGTCCGGTCCGAAATATCTGGCAGCCAAAGGCAGCAATCAAGGTTACGTGCTGATGCATTCCACCGGCTCACTGCCGCATGGCTCTGAAATAGACGTACCGCTGAACTACGCGGATTACTACTATATGGAAGCATTAAAAAGATACATCGATTTGAAAAATAAAGGGTAAAGGTTGGGTAAACGGTTGTTTTTTTAATTAACTTTGACGAACGGGGATAATCATTTATCCTCGTTCTTTATTTTAAATCATCTAATACATTCCGCAAATGTCAAAAATAAAAAGCCTGTTACTGGCAAGTTCATTATGTATCGCAACTGTCTGTATCAATTTTCCCGCCCATGCAACCGAAAGGCATCTTCTTGAGCAGACCGTTTCTTACGAGGAATTGGGCAATGTACTCCGCTACCGGCAAAGCTGGGTGGACTATCCCACCTATACCGACCGGAAATCCTGGAAAGAGAAAACAGCCCCCGAAATGAGGGAGCTTATCATCAGGAACGGCGAACGCGCCCTGAAACACGAATGGAAACCGGACCTTGCCTCCGACTACCTTGCCTTTAAGCGCACCGGCGAAATCCGCACCGGACGCGCCAACCACAAAGCCCTGCAAGCCTTGACCCTCGCAGAACTGGTAGAGGGACAAGGCAGATTTATGGATGCCATCATAGACGGTGTATGGTTTCTGTGCGAGACGTCCTGGATACACTCGGCACACCTCGGCTTCCAGAAAGACCGCTCCGGACTGCCCGACAGGAATGAACCGATCATCGAACTGGTAGTGGCCGACATCGGCGCGCAAATGGCATGGACTTATTATTTCCTGAAAGACGAATTCGACAAGGTGAGCCCGCTGATTAACGAACGGATTATCGAGGAAGTCAACAGAAACCTGATAAACCCCTACTTCGCACGGGATGATTACTGGTGGATGGGATTCGGCGGCCAGCAGGTAAATAACTGGAATCCGTGGATTAACTACAACGTGCTGCAAGCCCTGATGCTGATAGAGAAAGACCCGGAACGTGTGCGGCAAGGAGTCTGGAAGCTGATGAAATCCACTGATTTCTTTTTCAGCATGTATCACGAGGACGGAGCCTGCGACGAGGGTCCCACCTATTGGAGCGGGGCTTCCGGCTATGCCCTGAAGTTTCTGGATTTGCTGGCTAAAGTAACCGGAAACAAGGTGAACATCTTCAACGCTCCCCTCTTGCGTAATATGGCGCAATATATTTACCGGGTACACATCGGCGGCAACTATTTTGTAAACTTCGCCGACTCCGCACCCAAAGTAAGTCCAAGCCCGGGTATCCTCTACCGGTACGGCGAACTGACCGGAGACCCCGCCATGATGAAATTCGCCTCATTCATGGCACAGCAAAACCAAAGTTTCAAGGACGGGGTAAACGGATATTTCGCTTCTGCCCTGGACGAGCTTTTTATGTACAAAGATATCATCGGCCATCCGCAAGGCGAACCGCTTACCGGCACTTATTGGTTTAAAGACACCCAAATCTGCGTGGCACGCGACACCGAAGGCAAAAGCGACGGCTTCTTCTTCGCAGCGAAAGGCGGAAACAATCAGGAAAGCCATAACCATAACGATGTGGGGTCGTGTATCCTTTACTACAATGCCCTGCCGGTGCTTATCGATGCAGGCGTAGGTACTTATACCCGACAGACCTTCGGACCGGAGCGGTACACGATATGGACCATGCAGTCCGATTATCACAACCTGCCCCTCATCAACGGAACCCCGCAGAAGAACGGCCGGGAGTTTGCCGCACACAGCCAGCAATACAAAGCCACCGCCAAAACCGTATCCTACCAGGTGGACATTGCCCATGCCTATCCGCAGGAAGCAAATGTAAAAAGCTGGATTCGCAACTATACGCTGCACAGGAAAAAGGATTTCACAATCACCGACAAATGGAAACTTTCGGCATGCAACGAACCGAGTGTATTAAACCTGATGACCTGCTGCGAAGTCGAAATCGACCGCAACAAAAACATTATACTGACAGGAGAGGCGGGTAGGTTCAAAGTGGAATACGATAAAAAGCTCTTATCGCCCGCAACGGATACCGTCGAACTGACCGATCCGAAATTAATCCACTCCTGGAACCGGAAAAAGCTGACGCGTATCCGTTTCACAATTGTGTCGCAACAAATTTCCGGTGAAAGCAAACTGGTGATAAAGAAAGCTCAGTATCATAAGACCTTGAACGATTGATAATGATTGATAATCATTGATTTCATAACCTCTCCCCCTAAGTTCATCCTTGACGTACGGGCATAAAAAAAGGAGTACCGCTGTACTCCAACCTTTGTTAACCTTAAATCTAATACTATGAAAAACACATTGCAAAGATACGGACATTTGCTAAATCTGCAAATTATCCAAGAAAAAAAGTATGTTTTATAACACAGATTAAGAAAAAAGGACGGATATGCAAACGCATACCGTCCTTTTTTTAACATTTATCGTTGCGGATTATTCCTCATCCAACAGGATTTCAAGAATCTGGCAAGCAGCCTTTGCCACCGGAGTACCCGGACCAAAGATGGCAGCTACGCCGGCCTTATAAAGGAAATCATAGTCCTGTGCGGGAATCACACCGCCTGCAATCACTACAATATCCTCACGACCCAACTTCTTGAGTTCTTCAATAATCTGCGGAACCAATGTCTTGTGTCCGGCAGCCAATGAAGAAACACCCACTACGTGAACGTCGTTTTCCACCGCTTCACGGGCAGCTTCGGCAGGAGTCTGGAACAGCGGTCCCATATCTACGTCGAAACCGCAGTCGGCATAACCTGTTGCCACCACTTTGGCGCCGCGGTCGTGACCGTCCTGACCCATTTTAGCTACCATGATACGGGGCTGACGTCCCTCTTTCTTCGCAAATTTCTCAGCCAACTCACAAGCTCTGTGGAAGTCGCTGTCGTTCTTACTTTCTGATGAATACACGCCTGAAATAGTTCTGATTACTGCTTTATAACGTCCTACAACTTTTTCGCAAGCATACGAAATCTCGCCCAATGTGGCACGGACACGTGCTGCTTCCACTGCCAGTTCCAGCAGGTTGCCTTCCTTCGTCTCCACACATTTGGTGATGGCATCGAGTGCTTTCTGCACGGCAGCCTCATCACGGCCTTCCTTCAATATCTTCAGGTTCTGGATCTGTTCCTGACGGACAGCCGTATTGTCAATCTCAAGAATATCGATAGGAGCTTCTTTCTCCAGACGATATTTGTTTACACCCACAATGGTCTGCGAACCGCTGTCGATACGTGCCTGCGTGCGTGCGGCAGCCTCTTCGATACGCATCTTGGGGATACCGGTTTCGATGGCCTTCGCCATACCGCCCAGCTTCTCGATTTCCTGAATCAGCTCCCAAGCCTTGTGCGCAAGCTCATTGGTCAGAGACTCTACATAGTAAGAACCGCCCCACGGGTCGACATTCTTGCAGATGTAAGTTTCTTCCTGAATATAAATCTGCGTATTACGTGCAATACGTGCAGAGAAATCGGTTGGCAATGCGATAGCCTCGTCCAAAGCGTTGGTGTGCAAGGACTGGGTATGTCCCAAAGCGGCAGCCATAGCCTCGATACAGGTACGGCCCACGTTGTTGAACGGGTCCTGCTCGGTCAGCGACCAGCCGGAAGTCTGGGAGTGCGTACGCAATGCGAGTGATTTCGGGTTTTTCGGGTTGAACTGTTTCACAATCTTCGCCCACAACATACGTGCGGCACGCATCTTGGCTATCTCCATGAAGTGGTTGGTACCGATAGCCCAGAAGAATGACAGACGCGGTGCGAATGCGTCGATGTCGATACCTGCGGCAACACCTGCACGAAGATATTCCAGACCGTCGGCCAGGGTATAAGCCAACTCGATGTCCGCCGTAGCGCCGGCTTCCTGCATATGGTAACCGGAGATAGAGATAGAGTTGAACTTAGGCATCTTCTGAGATGTGTATTCAAAAATATCGGAGATAATCTTCATGGAGAATGCAGGCGGATAGATATAGGTGTTACGCACCATGAACTCCTTCAGGATATCGTTCTGGATAGTACCCGCCATTTCTTCCAACTTGGCGCCTTGCTCCAGACCGGCATTGATGTAGAATGCCATGATAGGAAGCACCGCACCGTTCATGGTCATGGATACGGACATCTTGTTCAAGGGAATACCGTCGAAGAGCACCTTCATGTTTTCCAGTGAACAGATGGACACACCTGCCTTACCAACGTCGCCTACCACACGTTCGTGGTCGGGGTCGTAGCCGCGGTGGGTAGCCAGGTCGAATGCCACGGACAGACCTTTCTGTCCGGAGGCCAGGTTACGGCGATAGAAAGCATTGGACTCCTCGGCAGTAGAGAACCCTGCATACTGGCGGATAGTCCACGGACGCAAGGTGTACATTACAGAGTACGGACCGCGCAGATAAGGCGGGATACCTGCCGCATAGTCGAGGTGTTCCATACCTTCGAGGTCTTCTTTGGTGTAAACAGGCTTCACTTCAATGTGTTCCGGAGTCTTCCAGTCGGCTTTGATGCCGTTAGCCTTTTGCCACTCAGCACCATTGGCGGGCTGGAAAGCGGCATATATATCTAAGTTTTTAAAATCTTTTCTCATCTTACTTCAAAAGTTTAGCGTTG
>OODL01001814.1_pt1 | contig 16224 bp, 13 predicted proteins | sample 1671181 | NCBI WGS metagenome assembly OODL01 (sample SAMN06348130, study PRJEB24527) | human gut metagenome | biome: human gut; feature: ankylosing spondylitis patient; material: feces | host: Homo sapiens | place: China | collected 2015-10 | reverse complement strand
CGGTGTTTTCCATTAAGTCCGTTACCGGCAGCTATTCCACCTCCGTCACGACCGGGACGGACGGTTCCGCCACCCTCTCGTCCATCCCTGCTGATGTTTATGTGGTACGGGAAGAATCCGTGCCGGAACCGTACATCGTGAGCAATACCGAGCAGACTGTGGCACTGCGCCCCGGCAAAACAAGCGAAGTCACCTTTGTGGACTACGAAAAGCCGGGTTTGGAGATCATCAAGAAGAACATCGCCAACGGTGAACCCATTGAGGGCGTGACCTACCGTATCGAGCAGATCGACGGCAGCTTTGAGACTACGGTCACGACAGACCTGCGGGGCCGCGCCTTTTTGGCGGACCTCCCCGTGGGCAGTTACCGCATCTCAGAGGCAGGCGGGCCGTCTCACGTGGTCCTCTCTGAGATCCCGCAGGTGATCTATCTGGAGGCCGGCTGCACCCGCACAGTGACCTTTTTCAACACGATCAAGCCGACCCTGACGATTTTGAAGCAGAACAGCGTGACATCCGACCCTCTCCCCGGTGCAAAGCTGCACATCTACTATGCGTCCGACAACACCTCCACCGGCGAGATGCATAATCTCGGTGTGTTCTATTCTAACGAGGAGGGCAAGGTGGTCCTGACGGACGCCGAACGCGGCTGGTACAAAATCGTTGAAGAGTCCTGCCCGCAAGGCTTCGGCTACCTTGACGGCGAAAGCGTGCAGGAATTTTATCTGGAAGAAAACACCAGCAAGACCATCATTATCCGCAATGTGCCGCTTAGTGCGTTGGTCGGCTTCAAATATGATGCCAAGAGTGGGAAAGGTATTCCGGGCTGCCGTTTCGAGCTGCGCTATTTGAGCGGTAATACCAGCGGCACGGGCGGCACCGTTATCGGCACTTACGTGACCGGGCCCAATGGAGCCTTCACTGTAACCGGCTTAAAAAAGGGCACTTATATCTGCGAGGAGGTATCCAGCGACGGAAGCCTCATTATCGACCGCGAACCCCAGACGGTGTGGATCTCCGGCGAGGATCAGGATGTGGTGACGCTCCGCTTCGGCAATGCTCCTCTGGGATCGCTCTTAATTACCAAACTGAGCGATGACAGCAAGCACGAACCGCTCTCCGGCGTAGAGTTCCTGTTGACCGACAGCAGCGGCAATTATCTCGGCAACGACAACGGTCGCTTCACCACCAATGCCGCAGGCGAAATTCTGGTGGATGGTCTGGAACCCGGCATGACGGTCATTGCCCGTGAAGTCCGGGCAAAAACGGGCTACCTGTTGGATGACAGCCCCCAGCACGCACTCATCAAGAGCGGCGAAACAGCGCATTTGCAGTTTCTGAACCAGCCTGCCGGAAATCTCATCATCCGCAAGGTCAGCTCCGGTCCCAACAAGGAGCCGCTGGAGGGCGTAGAGTTTAAGATCACCTACGCGGATGGCAGCTTCGTTCCCGACGCCAACGGCGAGCTGTCCAGCAACGGCATTTATTACACCAATAAATCCGGTGAGATCAGAATTTCCGGTATCGTTGGCACCGTGGTAGCAACGGAAACCAAGACGATTCCGGGCTTCACCATTGACGAAGCCAGCCACACACAGACCGTGGTAGTCAACCCCAATGACACGCAGACTCTGACCTTTTACAACAAACCCACTACAACATTGATTCTCCAGAAATACATTTCCGGCACGAAAAATGAACCGCTTGCCGGGGTACAGTTCCTTGTGACAGACTCCTCCGGTGCGGTAGTCGGCCCCAACAACGGCTACTATACCACCGACGCTGCAGGCCAGATCGTCATTGAGGGTCTGACCGACGGCATGACTGTTACCGCAAAAGAGGTCAAATCTGTGGATGGATTCGTGTTGGACGGGACACCGCAGAGCATCAAGATCGACCAGAGCCAGTCTCCCCAGCGCATGACCTTCTGGAATGAGCGACAGGGCGCGCTCATCATCAACAAGCTGTCCTCTCTGGACCGCAAGACGCCGCTGGAGGGCGTTACCTTCAAGATCACTACGGCTACCGGCGAGTTTGTCCCCGACGAAAACGGAAAAATCAGCTCCAACGGTCTGTACGATACCGACGAAAACGGGCAGATCATTCTCAAGGGCGTCACCGGCACACTGGTGGTAACGGAGGAAAAATCCATCTCCGGTTACACCATCGACGAGAATACGCGCACGCAGACCGTGGTGGTCAACCCCAATGACACGCAGTCCCTCTATTTTTATAATGCTCCCATCGGCGGGCTGGAACTGGTGAAAGTGAATGCGGCGGACAAAACCCAGCGCATCCCCAACACCACCTTCGAGATCCGCCGTATCAGCGATGGCGGTCTGGTGGACACCGTCACCACCGGAACGGACGGCCGCGTGTATGTGCCGTTGGAAAGCGGCAGCTACTATGCCGTGGAAACCGAGGCGGGCAAGGGCTTCCAGCTGGACAATACCCCCATCTATTTCGCTGTGGAGGATGGTAAAACCACGACCAAAACGGTGACCAACAAAGCCATCTCCGGCATTCTGATCCACAAGGTCGATTCGACCACCGGCGAGAGCATCTACGGTGTATCCTTCATTCTCTACGACAGCGGAAATAATCCCATTGCGCAGGAAACAAGCGATGACCGAGGGTATGTCCGTTTTGAAAATCTGACAGCTGGCCGCTACTATCTGCGTGAATTGGAAAATGAGGGATATATTCCCGACACGCAAAAAAAGACCGTGTATGTAAAGTCCGGCGAAACCACAGAAATCGAGTGGAAGAATACGCCCATCACCGGTCAGATCCAGATCGTCAAGACCTCGGCGGACTATAATTCCATGAATGGCTGGCCCGCCGGAACGCCGATCCCCAACACCGTCTTTGAAGTTTACAACGCCCGCACCAACCGTCTGATGGATACCATCAAGACGGATAAAAACGGGCTCGCGGTCAGTAAGCCTCTGCCTCTGGCGCGATATAAAATCGTAGAATCCAAGGCGGCGGAGTTTTACGGGCTGGATAAGACACCCATTGAGGTGGAGATCGAACACGCCGGTCAGATCGTCAAGGCAAGCATGACCAACAAGAGCCTGTACACGAATGTGTCGATCAAGAAAACCGGCTACGTGGAGGTCATGCCGGGGCAGCTTGTCCGCTACAACTTCACCGGTATTGCCAACAATTCCACCACGGCGCTGGAATCCTTCTACTGGCGCGATACCCTGCCCGTCAAGGCGGTGCGCCTTGAAAAGATTTATACCGGCACGTGGAATACCCCCGGCAACTATAAAATCGTCTACCGAACCAATCTCAGCGGCGATACCTGGCGCACACTGGTGGATAACCTGAGCACATCCAAAAACTACGTCTTGGATGCTTCGCCCGCGGCGCTGGGGCTTGCCGCCAATGAGTATGTGACGGAGTTCATGGCGGCGTTCGGCATCGTCCCCGCCAACTTCCGTCAGGTGGAGGCCCCTCGCGTGGACTGCAAGGTGCTTTCAAAGCTCGCCGGTGGTACGCAGTTCGTCAACACGTCGGATGCAGGCGGCGTCTACAATGGGCAGTGGATCATGGCGACCTCCCGCTGGGTCACCCGTGTCTATGCCCCCAGCAAGCCCCTGCCTCGCACCGGTTATTAAGGACTAACAACGGATGTCGCTCCGCAAGGGGCGGCATCCACATTTTAAGGAGGTGGAGATTTCTTGAAATACAGAAAAATGATTATTCTGACATTGACGCTTCTGCTTCTGACCTCTCTCTGCTGCACCTCGGCGCTCGCCGCAGGCGGGGATGTGGCGGGAGCGGTGGAGCAGACGTGGACGGAGGCGGCCAAACAGATCAAGAGCGTGGTGGAGAAGGTGGTGTTCCCGGCATTGGATATGATCCTCGCCATCGCATTCTTCGTGAAACTTGGCGGCGCGTACTTTGATTATCGCCAGAGAGGACAGTTTGAATGGACTGGCCCCGCTATCCTCTTTGCCTGCCTGATTTTCAGCTTAATCGCACCGAAATACATCTGGAATATCATTGGGATCTGAGCCAAGAAGAGAGAACAATTAAAAGCCGGATCAGGACCCTCCTGCCGGATATAGCCGATGAGGCAATGGTTGCATGGATAGTGTATGTGGATGAAGTAGGCAGACATGGTTGCTTCACAAAGATACTCTTGCGTTAAAAGCACAATTCTGCTATAAATACCATTTGAGAGATAGGTACCAGAGAATCTTAATGAGAATGGAGGAATTGTTCTGTGTCTACCAAGAATACTATGAAGCATAATGCCGTCATTACAACGATGCTTTTGCTTGTATTATTTACGTTTTCCGCTTGTGCATCTGTAACTCCTGATGACCAAACATCAAAGGATTCCAATATTACGGAGAATGGTGCATCAACGGGCTGTTCAGACTATGATAATACAAGCACGCCTGAGTTTTTCAATGACCTCGGGAAAACGCTTGATGAATTGAAAAACGAGCATCCGGAAGGCAACGTGATTGTAAGGCCGGATGGATTTCCAGACAGTGCTGCTATATGCTTTGGAGCCTCAGAGTCGGAATATCTTTACTGCTTTTTCGGCGCACAGAGTGGCGATGCTGAAAAGGCTATGAACGAATATGAAGACCAGCTGGAATGTTCCGGTTTTGTCACCACCGCATGCATACTCTTTCCGGACATGGAAGATGAAATGTCCTTTGAAGATTTCTTCTCCTTGATTGGCGTTGACGATTATGAGTATTTAGGAGAAGATACGACTGCAGCAGGTTGGTTAAGATTCATGTATAACGGTATGGAGGTCATGGTGAATACAAACGAGGCTGCTTCTGGTGGTGGATGGAATTTCACAGGAGCGGAAATTGTGAAGCATAATGCTCCCGTGTCAATCGTGGACACGGAAATATTCAATACCAATCAGGACTTAGCGGATGCGGTCATGTTCGATTGATCTACATTATAATGGTCTAAAGCAAAATATTCTATAAGGAAAGCCGTCGCCCCGCCTGGGCGGCGGCTTTCTGCATTTCTGGAGGTGAGTGAAGATATTTATTGGGGACTTTGTTGCCGCGACAGTCCTGGATTAGAAAGTAGGCAGATGGTGTCACCCCGTATTTAGCAAGGAGCCTCATAAAAAGCTTGCATAAAAGGTGTTATCTTGATATAATACTATCAAGAAATTGATAAGGAGGGCTTTCTATGCAAATCAGACCATCCTCTGCTCTGCGGAATGAGTACACGCAGATCTCCGAGCTGGCAAAGGCATCCGGTGAACCAATCTTCATCACGAATAAGGGTGAAGATGACGGTGTTTATATGAGCATGGCAGCATACGAGGAGCGGGAAAAAATGTTCCGACACCGCGACAAAATTTATGCTGCGGAACTCAGCAGATTGAGCGGAGAGCCTGTCTGCACGCCGGAGGAGCTTGACGAGAGAATGGAGGAGCTGTTCCGTGCCTACGAAAAGTAAACTTGTCTATCTTCCTCCTGCTCAACACGACTTCGAGGAGATCGTAAAGTATCACATTACGGAGGCAGGAACTCCCTACGCGCGAAAAATCTACAGTACGATGAAAACGACCATAACCCGTCTGCGGGATTTCCCGCTGATGGGGCAAACGCATCCGGACCCGATCCTTGCGGCAAGCGGTTACCGTAAACTTGTGCTGACGAAGACTTATGTTGCCATCTACAAATTGATCGGGGACACCGTCTACGTTTATGCGATCGTCAATGGCACAACAGATTATCCGCGGCTGCTCAAGTAAGCGCTGCAGTCAGATGCAAAACAAAATACTCTATATGAAAGGCCGTCGCCCATCTGGGCGGCGGCTTTCTGCATTTTCGGAGGTGAGCGAAGATATTTATTTGGGACTTTGTTGCCGCGACAGTTTTGGATCAGCTGGTGGACTGGATCTACGGGCAGATCGTAGGCTTTCTCGGCAATTTCTTTGCCCTCATGGGCAATATGGGCGTGGAACTTTTTGAACTGGAATGGGTCAGCGCCATCATTCTCTTTTTCTCCCGCCTTGCCTGGGCGCTGTTCGCTGTCAGCGTGGTAGTCTGCGCTTTTGAGTGCGGCATTGAATACTCCACCGGCAGAGGAAATCTCCAGCAGTGCGGGATGAATATCATCAAGGGCTTTTTGGCGGTGAGTCTCTTCACCGTTGTCCCCGTCCGCCTCTATGCCTTATCGGTGTCGCTGCAGGGAACCTTTTCCGCGGGACTTACCGGCTACGGACGAAGCATCGGTGAGGTGGGGCAGGACATCATCACCGAACTCAGCGAGATACAGACGCTTGCCGATGTAGTGAACAGTTCCCACTTCGGCCTTGGCATCATCACCAGCCCAATTATGCTTCTCTTTTGCGTGATCCTTATGGGCTATGCGGTGCTGAAGGTGTTTTTTGCCAACTTGAAGAGAGGCGGCATCCTGCTCATCCAGATCGCGGTGGGCAGCCTCTATATGTTCAGCGTCCCACGGGGCTATTTGGACGGATTCATGGGCTGGATGCGGCAGGTCATCGGTTTGTGCCTGACCGCCTTTCTCCAGTCCACAATCTTGGTCGCGGGACTTATGGTGTTCAAGGATCACGCGCTGATGGGCGTTGGGCTCATGCTCTCCGCAGGCGAAGTTCCCCGCATCGCCGGCAGCTTCGGCTTGGACACCACAACAAAGGCCAATATTACGAGCGCCGTTTATACGGCACAGTCCGCGGTGAATGTGACGAGAACCATCGCCGCGGCAATCAAATAAAAGGGTGTGTATGAAATGACACAGTCAACAAGAAAACTTACGATGGGGAGCTTGTTCGATGGCATCTCCGGTTTCCCTCTGGCTTCGGTGCGATGCGGCATCGAGCCGATCTGGGCCAGCGAGATCGAGCCGTTCCCCATACTGGTATCAAAGATCCGTTTCCCTCGCATGGAGCAGATGGGAGACATCACAAAGCTGAACGGCGCGTATCTGCCGCCTGTGGATATTATCTGCGGAGGCAGCCCGTGCCAGGACTCAGCGTGGCCGGAATGCGCGCCGGATTGAACGGTGCGCGTTCCGGCCTCTTTATGGAACAAATACGGATCATTCAGGAGATGCGAGATGCAGACAGAAAATCTGGAAGGACAGGAATCCATATTCGACCGAGATTCGGGATCTGGGAAAATGTCGTCGGTGCTCTCTCAAGTGGGCGGGACGCTGAAACGGGTCAGAAGAAGCCTGGGGCGGATTTTCAAAAAGTCCTCGAAGCGTTCCTCCAGGTTGAAGAACCATACCTTCATGCTGTTAGACCTGAGGCCGGGCGCTGGGAATATGCTGGGGGCATATTGGGAGTACGATCCTCCGTGGCTTGGATCGTTTGGGACGCCCAACACTTCGGAGTGCCCCAAAGACGCCGTCGAGTGTTCCTTGTGGCAGATTTTGCAGGCTACAGCGCCATCCCGATACTCGCTATCCCAGACAGCGTGCCTGGGTATCCTGCGCCGCGCAGAGTGCCGCGGCAAATCGCTGCCACCCTTATTGGAAGCAGCTTTGCGTATGCAGGCAGGGCTTGACCCGCCCGCGCCCATATCCGGCGAAGCGAAAGCTTATCATATCAACCAACGCAGCGAAGGCATTGACCTGGACGGTGTGTCCGGCGCTCTGATGGCGACGCAGAACCTTCAAATGCAGACCTTTATTGCCGGTTTCTCTGCCGGGGCAGGTGCAAGCGCCGGAACCATCGGATATCAGGAAGGCGTATCGCCTACCCTGAAAGGCAGCCCCAGCGGGAACTGTATGCCCAGCATTCTCTGTATCAATGATCAGGGTGGGCAGATCATGGAGTGTAGCGAAAATATCACCGGCACCCTCCGGGCACAGGAGCATGGACATCAGCCTTTAGTGCTGCGTCCGGGAAAGCCTTTACTGTATGAAAACTATGGAATAGACAGCCGCTATACAGGCCCCCATAAGGTAGCACCAACGCTTTCAGCCAGAATGGGTACGGGTGGTTTGAACACCTCACTTGTTCAACAGGTGCCGGAGGAGGTCATCTGCATTGCAGGCAACGCCATTGACCGCCAGCCGCAGAACGGCGGCAACGGCTTCGGCTGGCAGCGGGATATTTCCTATACCTTGACCGCCACGGATCGCCACAGCGTCTATGCCCGACAGAGGGTAGATCAGTTCAGGGATGATGAGATTGCCTCCACGGAGAGCGCGCGGCAGCACAAGGACGCTACAGACCTTGTCTGCCAGCCGCCCTCTACTTGGGATACGGACTGCCGGAATCTCATTCGCCGCCTCACACCGCTGGAGTGCGAACGGCTCCAAGGCTATCCGGATGGCTGGACCGATGTTCCCGGCGCTTCGGACTCCGCACGCTACAAAGCCCTCGGCAACAGCGTTTATTGGGACAAAGCCATTATGTTAATGATGGGCACAAAAATGGCATGAATACAAGGCTTCTTGGGATTTTACTGCACATAATACTCCACATTTCAACCTTTAATCATAGCAGCTAAAACCTTTAAAGTAAGGGCTTACTTTTTCCGCTTGTTCAAGTAGAATTGTCATTGTAATAGGAGAAATTTCTACATGAAGGGCGGTGGGTATATTGCCAAACAAACTAATCAAAGACCTCATTGACAAAGGTGCAGTAACTCTAAAAGAACAGGGATATTCCATACGCAGTAGAGAATACACCCTATTGACATGGAAGCAATTTCAAGAGTTCTGCAATAAAAAGGGATATGAAACATATTTGCCCTCGCATAAAGATGAATTCATCACAGAACTCGGCAAGTGCACTCCACCTTTAAGGCAGTCCACAATTGACCGCAAAGCCGGAAGCATGAAAATGCTTGATCTGCTTGCCACCAAAGGTACATGGGGAAAGGGGATGCTCAATCCTCTGCAAGAGTTGTTGCCGGAATTCAACTCCTTTCTTGATGCGCAGGAAGAATATCTCATCAAAACCGGTTATTCAGAATGCACCAGAGAAACGATGCGAAATTATATCTCCGTAGTTATGCGGTACTTTCAGAATGCTGGTATAACAAAGCTGGAAGAGCTTAACAGCTCACATGTGTCGGCATATCTGCTGACGCTGAGAGGCCATGCAAAAAGTACAGTGCGTTGTGAACTCAGCCGACTGCGGAAGTTCCTGTCGTATCTGTATCTGCTTGGATATACATCCGAAAATCTTGCACCTCATGTACCTGAATATCGTCTGGGACAAGCACAGAGCATAATTAAAATCTGGGAGTCAGAGGAAATCAATGCAGTATTGGAAACCGTGAACAGAGCCAGCCCAAAAGGAAAACGAGACTATGCTTTCATTACTATTGCCGCTGAACTTGGTGTGCGAAGCAAAGATATCTGCAATTTGAAGTTGTCCGATATTGACTGGGAGCTTTGTTCAATCTCCTTTGTGCAAAGCAAGACGGGCAAGCCGAACACACTTCCTCTCAGCGAAAAAGTGGGATCTGCTATTATTGACTACCTGCATATTCGTCCGCAAACAAAATGCGAATACCTGTTTGTCAGTTTGAACCCTCCATATGGCAAGATGAAATCAATCCATTCAGCGTTCCATAGGTATGTCGCGCGTTCAGGGGTAAAAGTGCCAATTCATGCGCATCACGGCCTGCATTCTCTTCGGGCAACCGTTGCGACAAAACTGCTATCTGCCGATGTGTCTCCAGATATCATTTTTTCATTTCTTGGCCATTCGGACCGAGAATCTCTGGGACATTACATCCGTCTGGATATTGAAAACCTGCGTGAATGCGCCCTGTCGTTTGAGGATGGTGATCTCCTATGAGCAGAACTTACGAGTACAGAAGCGGACTGGCAAGTCAAATAAGTGCTTTTATTGCAGAAAAGCGGGCCTGCGGATGTAAGTATGAAAAAGAAGCCAAAACCTTTCAAACATTGGACCGGTTTCTCGTAGAACAAGGAATCAATACTCCAGTGTTGCCGGAATTGGTCGTTGAGAAATGGATTGAAAAGCGGCCCAATGAAAAGCGTAAAAATCAAAAATGGCGGCTTAATTTCACAAAACGCTTTGCCAAATATCTTCAATTGAATGGCTATGCCGCGTACTACCCCGAACTTACCATTTCATCTCGAGATGATGCTGACTTTTCTCCCTGCATTTTTACGAGCGATGAGTTGGCACGTATTATGAAATATTTTGAAACGATGGTTCCAAGCAGGCAATGCCCTACTGCGCACCTTGTCTTTCCTTTGCTGTTTAAGACTCTGATCTGCTGTGGATTACGTGCCGGAGAGGCAACCCGGCTCCGTGTAAAAGATGTAGATCTTATAAACGGCGTTTTGCAGATTTGGGAAACAAAGCATGACAAACCAAGATATGTTCCTCTGTCTAAAAGTCTGTGGGCGGACTACGAACAATATTTTGAAGAAATCCATGCGGAAAGTTCTGGTAACAACTATTTCTTCCCCAATCCCCGAAAAAGCTGCTACCATACAACCACAGTCTACAACCGGTTTCGGGATGCGCTATGGCATTGTGGAATTGCGCATAAAGGACGTGGATACGGTCCGAGGGTTCATGACCTTCGTCATACCTTTGCCGTTCGTTCTATGCAAAAGCTGAAAAAATCCAAGAGCGACATCGTGACTACACTTCCATACCTTTCGGCGTATCTCGGCCATTGCAACATGAGTGCGACGCAAATCTATCTGCATTTAACAGCGGAATGTTACCCTGAATTTATTCAAAAGCAGTGCGATTATCTTGGCGATACGATTCCAACGTGGGAGGCGCCGAATGAAAACTGCTGATTTTGCCGCACATTTGACGGAGTTTCTTTCCCATTACCTGCCCGAACTTAAAAATATCAGTACGAACACGATTTCATCATACTGCGATGCATTTCGGCTATTCCTTGGCTATTGCCAGGATGTAGAGGGGATGAGGATTGAAAAGCTTTCCATAGATGATCTGACGCCGGAACTCGTTGACCATTTTTTGCAATGGCTGAGGATAGAGCGAAACAATGGAACCGCGACGCGTAGCCAACGTCTTGCAGCCATCCGCTCATTTGTTAAATACCTGCAGATAAAAGAGCCGCGCCTTTTGCTGAATTTCCAGCAAATACTGGCAATCCCAGTGAAAAGAGCTGAGCGCAAAGCGATTAATCCGTTGACAAAAGAGGCGATTGCGCTGATCCTGCGCCAGCCGGATACATCCACTCTCAGCGGCAGAAGAGATGCCACTATCCTGTGTTTTCTTTATGATACAGCAGCCCGTGTGCAGGAAATCTGTGACTTACGTATTGAAGATGTCCGTCTTGATTATCCTGCAAGTGTCAAGATCCTTGGTAAAGGCAGAAAAACCAGGGTAGTTCCCATTTTGCCGGCAACGGCGCAGAACTTGAAAAAATATCTTACTGAAATGCACATGCTTGCACCGGAAAAAAGTCATCTGCCGCTATTTATGAACCGCAACGGGCAAAAGCTAACTCGTGCAGGGGTTACGTACATCCTGAACAAATATGCCAAGGCCGCTTCAGTGATTGATCCTTCCATACCGGAGAAAATTCCTCCGCATTTGATGCGCCATACTAAAGCAATGCACATTTACGACGCGGATAATGATCTCGTTCATGTGCGCGATTTCCTCGGACATTCCGACATTAAAACTACAGACATATATGCCCGTTCAAGTCTTACAATGAAGCAGAAAGCTCTGGAACGAGTTTCGGATTCTCCAGTTCCCTCAATGCCTTCCTGGCAGAAAAGCCGGAGTACAATGGAGTGGTTGAAAAGTTTTGGGTCTCAAAAAGCATAGCACATTATGTGAAGCAACTGCGCCAGGAATCCTCTCCTGGCGCAGTTTTCACATCTGTTCTTCTCATAACGACCATGATTAAATAAACACTATTATGTTGAGCTTCACATAACAGTGTGACAGTATCCTGATGCGCACTCATCCATTCCTGCACAAGCTGCTGCGCTCTCGTTGGGAGATCTCCCTCTGTCATCTTCATCGTTTTCAAATCAAAAATACCAATATGTTCCCCATATAGAGCATGCAAATAACTAGGTTCGTGTTCTTTCGGCTTGAAAAACATTTTAATGACGATCCCATAAAACCTACAAATCTCAGGCATTTCATGTCGCTCCTTTATCAGCGTTCCTATTTTTATTATACCCAAATCACAAAAAATTTCAAGCGGAACACATTATCAGATAACACTGCGGATTTTCGCGCCAGCGACACAATCCACGAAATCAGCCCCAGGACAATGAGTGCATACCAGATCCCATTCGCCAGTGCATAGTGGCTGTAATACCAGCCGGAAAACAGCGTCGGCACGAGCAGCGCATACAAAAGCGGCAGACCGAGGTGCAGCAGCGACGCGGCATGAAATAATACGGACAGAAGCAAACAGCCTGCCTCAAATACGATCATCAACATGGCACGACCTCCTTTTGAAAGTTTGTGCCATGTTAGCTTGGAACAAGGAAAAATGCAAGGGTCAATCCAAGAAAAACAGAAAAATTGGAGGGATTCATCATCGAAGTGAAAATCAACAAAGAGATCCAGCGGTATCAGGAAAGCATCCTGTTTGGCTTATCTCTGCGGCAGATGGTGTTCGCGCTGCTGGCCATCGGCGTGGCGGTCGGCGCGTATTTTGGATTGAAACCGCTCATCGGCGCGGCGGAGGTCGGCTGGGTGTGCATGCTGGCGGCTTTTCCGTTTGCCATGTGCGGCTTTTTTACCTACAACGGCATGCCCGCCGAGTGCTTCCTGCTGGCGGTCATCCGCTCGGAAATCCTCTGCCCGCGAACGCTTGCATATCATCCACAGAATCTGTACGCGGAGCTTTTATTGGACAGCAGTACAATGCGGGAGGTGCTGACACTTGATTAAAACGCTCAACAACACCATCAAGCAGGACCGAACGGCATATAAAATCCCGCGCAGTGTGCAGGACGTCATTCCCATCCAGCGGATCTTCGCGGATGGGATTTTTCAGTTCGGCACGAAGTATTCCAGAACGCTGCGCTTTTCGGACATCAACTATGCCATCGCGTCCAAAGAGGACAAGACTGCGATGTTCCTTGGTTACAGCGAACTGCTGAACGCATTGGACAGCGGCTCGACCACGAAGCTCACGATCTGCAACAAGCAGGTCAACCGGCAGGCGTTTGAAGATACCGTCCTGCTTCCGCAGCGCGGCGACAGCCTCGACGGATTTGTGAACGAGTTCAACGGGATGCTGGAAGGCAAAATCTCCGGCAGCTTCGCCAGCGTGGAACAGGAGCGGTTTCTCACGGTTTCCGTTCACAAAAAGAATGTAGACGAAGCGCGCACATTCTTCTCCCGCGTGACGGGCGAGGTATCTTCCAAGCTCTCGCGGCTCAACTCTTCCTCCAACGAGCTGGACGCTGCCGAGCGGCTGGATGTGCTGCGCGGCTTTTTCCGTCCGGACGAAGCGGCATTGCCGTTCGACCTGCAATCCGCCATGAAGCGCGGGCATAACCTCAAGGACACGATCTGCCCGGACAGTCTGGAATTTCATCGGGATTATTTCAAAATGGGCAGTCAATACGGTCGTGTGCTGTTCCTCAAGGACTACGCCAGCTACATCAAGGACAGCATGATTCTGGAGCTGACCGATCTCAACCGGCGCATGATGCTCTCCATCGATATGATCCCCGTACCGACCGACGAAGCTGTGCGCGAGGTGGAGAACAAACTGCTCGGCGTGGAAACCAACGTCACCAACTGGCAGCGGCGGCAGAACAGCAACCAGAACTTCTCTGCCGTTGTGCCGTATGATCTGGAACAGCAGCGCAAGGAAACCCGCGAGATGCTGGACGATCTCACGACCCGCGACCAGCGGATGCTGTTTGCCGTGGTCACGCTCGTGCATCTGGCAGACAGCAAAGAGGAACTGGACAGCGACACCGAAACGCTCCAATCCATTGCGCGCAAGCACCTGTGCCAACTGGCGAAACTGAGCTTTCAGCAGCAGGATGGCTTAATTACCGCACTGCCGCTCGGTTTGCGGCGCATCGACGCGCTGCGGACACTCACGACAGAAGCCCTCGCTGTGCTTATGCCGTTCAAGGCGCAGGAAAGTCGGCACCGACACGGCATCTACTACGGGCAGAACGCGATCTCCAAGAATCTCATCCTTGCCGACCGCAAGGAGCTTTTGAATGGTAACGGCTTTATCCTCGGTGTCTCCGGCTCCGGCAAGTCCTTTGCCGCCAAGCGCGAGATCACGGAAATCGCACTGTCCACGAACGACGACATTATCATCATTGACCCCGAAGCGGAATACCGCCCGCTGGTCGAAGGCTTGGGCGGCGAGGTCATTGAGATCTCCGCGACCTCGCCCAATCATATCAATGCTCTTGATATGGAGTCCGGCTACAACGACGGGGATAACCCCGTCGTGCTGAAATCCGAGTTCTTATTGTCCCTCTGCGAGCAGCTCGTGGGAGCCGGCAAGTTGTCTGCCAAGGAGAAATCCATCATTGACCGCTGTACCGCGCAGGTCTACCGGGAATTCATCCGGAACGGCTATCTCGGAGTTGTGCCGACATTACAAGACTTCCATGCCGCGCTCCTGGAGCAGCCGGAACCCGAAGCGCGGGACGTTGCGCTGGCACTGGAGTTGTTCACGGAGGGCAGCCTCAACACGTTTGCCAAGTACACGAACGTGGACACCAATTCGAGAATCCTCTGCTATGATATCCGCGACCTCGGCAAGCAGCTTCTGCCGGTCGGCATGCTGGTCGTGCTGGACAGCGTGTTCAACCGCATCATCCGAAACCGCAAGCTCGGCAAAAACACATGGCTTTATATTGATGAAATCTATTTGCTGTTCCAGCATGAGTACAGCGCGAATTTCCTGTTTACCCTCTGGAAGCGGATGCGCAAATATGGTGCCTGCGGCACGGGGCTGACGCAGAACGTCGACGACCTGCTGCAATCCCATACCGCCCGCACGATGCTGGCGAACAGTGAATTTCTGCTCATGCTCAATCAGGCGAGCACGGACCGAATCGAGCTGGCGCGGCTGCTCAATATTTCAGACAATCAGCTTTCGTATATTTCAGGTGTAGACTTTGGACACGGGCTTCTCAAGTGCGGCAGCACCATCGTGCCTTTCGTGGATCATTTTCCGAAAAACGGCAGGCTGTACCAGCTGATGACAACAAAGATGTCTGAACGGGTGGAGCAGGCGTCGTAATGCGAGAGGTCAAAGAAAAATCGCCGCTGAAAGAGCGTGCAGCTGAAACGTTCAAATCCGCGCCGCAGGCAGCGCTCCACCGTGGCACGGATGCTTCCTTTCAGCAGCTTCGGCAGGAGCTGCACGAGGCAGCGCAGGACGGTCAGCCGGAAGATCGCTACGAGAGCGGCAAGATCACGGATACCGCCGACCATGCCGTGCGGCGAGTCAGCCATCTGGCAGAAAAAGCAGCCCACAAGCTGCCGAAAACGAAATCCGAACCGCAGCGGGAAGCCAGGACAGAATCTGTTCCACAACACGAGCAGTCCCGACAGCCTACTACAGTACCGAGAGAATATCCGCCCGTTTCTGCGCAACCGAGCTACCCGCCACAGAGCCAGCCGCGGGTAAGTCGTTCTGTGCGCGAATCGGCTTCTCCAATCAGGGAGAAGCCGGTTTCTCCGGCAAGCGACAAGCAGCCTAAAATGCGAGAGCATACACCGACCGCTGATGCACCTGTGCAGCAGCCCCAGCATACAGCTCCGCAGATTCATGAAAACGTAAAGGCTGTTTCTACGGAAACGACACCATCGCTAACGGAGCGTTCTGTCCGAGAGGCGGTTTCTCCAGTTAAGGAGAAGCCTGTTCCTCCCGTAAATATCCCACAGCCCAAGATGCGGGAATATGCACCGAATGCTGACGTGCCTGTGCATCGGCCCCAGCATCCAGATTCGCGGATTCATGAAGGACCGCAGCCTGTTCACCAACCGCAGACAAATCGTTCTGTGCGTGAGTTGGAAACATTAGTAAGGAAAAAGCCTGCTGGGAAAGCAAAACCAGCAGAGCAACGGCCGCTTGTACAAGCATCTTCCAGCGCGGAACCGACTGCACCTGCGACGGCTTCAACGGTACCACCAGCGGCGCGGACTCTGCCAAGAGAAAAGCCGCCTGTTTCTTCTCTGCGAGAAATTCCTGCTGTACTAAAAACGGATACCACACAGTTCGCGCTTCCTGAAATCAAGACGAAAGAGTACATCCGAAG
>OODL01001811.1_pt1 | contig 16265 bp, 9 predicted proteins | sample 1671181 | NCBI WGS metagenome assembly OODL01 (sample SAMN06348130, study PRJEB24527) | human gut metagenome | biome: human gut; feature: ankylosing spondylitis patient; material: feces | host: Homo sapiens | place: China | collected 2015-10 | reverse complement strand
CCGCGTTCGTCCGCCTTGTCCGTGTCGTCCGCGTACCCATTTTACCTCATAACCCACCTTAAAGAAATAAATTTAACTACCGATCTGCATTACTTCTTTTTCAATATCTCCTGCAATAATACTGGTTCGTTGGTGGTGATGAAATCCGCTCCCTGGCTGATGAGCCATTCCATATCTTTGGCATCATTTACTGTCCAGGCGTTAACCTTCATGCCAAGGTCGTGACATTCTTTGATCCACTCGGGATGTTTTTTGAAGACGGAGAAATGGTAATCAGGACCGGCACAACCCATGTCTTTCAGTTCCTGCGGATTGAGGTCACCTTCCAGATAATATACGGGAGTACCTTTAGGAGCCAGGCGAATGAATTCTTTGGTCGCATGGCGTGAGAAAGTGATATATTCGGTACGCTCTTCCAGTCCCATATCCTTAATCATTTTCACAATTTGCTCTACGGCGAGCGTTTCCCGTTCGGGAGTCTTGTGCGCTTTGAGTTCCAGGATAAGGCGGGTTTTCAATCCTTTGGCTTTATCGAGGTATTGCTGAAGGGTAGGGAGGTTTTCACCGTTGTCGAGGGTGATAGAGGTACAGTCTTTCTTGGTGGATGTTTCCATGCGGACACCTTTGAATACACCGTCGTGGTCTACGATAAGTTTGTTGTCGGCAGTGAGCCAGACATCGAACTCGGAGCCGTAGCAATGGATGGAGTCAGCTTTCACCAGGGCGGCAATACTATTCTGGGCAGAACCGTCGGTCTTCCAGAAACCACGGTGGGCAATGACTTGGGTGTTTTGGGCCTGTAGGATGCCGCATGCGGCAAGAGACATAGCAGAGGCAAATAAAAGTTTTTTCAGTTTCATAGTTCCTTATTTATAATTCTGCCGCAAGGTACAAAATATGTCTGAAAAGTGATGTTTCATTTATGTTATTAATGCGAATCAGGAGATAAAGGTGTTATCTCCTTTACCTCCTATTACCTGCGTATACGGCGTCTGCGCCTGTGGTGACGTTTCTTCTGCTTATAAATGCTGATCCGTTTCCAGACAATCCACACAAACAATATCCCGAAGACTGCAAAGATGAGAAGTACGATACCCGTATTCAGATTATCGCCTTTCACGCGGCTCCACATTTCGAGAACAAGCTCTGTGCGGTCACCGAAATCACGGATCATGGCGCAACGCTCCACGACTTTACGGTCAGGGTATTGTATCGGATTGATCTGAACGCTGTCTGCACCGGGACCGAAGAAATAACTAAGGTCGGAGAACTGTTCAAGAGTCGTGTCGATCTTTGCCTCCATAATCTCGGGCGTTGCTACGGCACTGACGTAGCCGATGGCATCCATATTGCGCAGAGCAATATCCGGCTGGCAAAGATAATTGATGAAGTAGCTGGCGGCTTTTACGTTGCGGGCATACTTGGGGATGGCCCAGCCATCGTACCAGATGTTGCTGCCTTCACGGGGAACCACATAGTCCAGGTCCACGCCTACAGCTTCCGCTTCGTCAATGGCCCAGACGGCGTCGCCACTCCAGGTAAGGTTGAGCCATGCTTTGTTTTTCGTCATCATTTCTTTGCCGAAGTCGGCTTCCCATCCGGCAATGTTGGGTTTCAGATCTTTCAGGTATTGCTCTGCAAGGGCAATGGCTTCAGGGGAATTGTCGTTCATCAGTTGCTCCACGGTGATGGTGCTGTCGGCAAGTTGCCGGGCATGGGCATAGATGATGGCAGTGCCGTAGGCATCGCGGTAACTGTCTTTCATCAGAATCTTACCACGGTTGACGGCATCCCAAAGGCATCCCCAGGAGCTGACTTCTTCAAGGGTCTTGAACTTCTTGTTATAGAGTATTCCGGCGGTACCCCACATGTAGGGAACGACGTAATCATTGGTGTGGCGACCGGGCTGGCTGATCTTCTCCAACTCTTTCTGAATATACGGGGAAATGTTGGGGATATAGTCCGGAGTCTTCCCAAAATTGCGGTTGATAGGGAGGAGGAGATCTTTCTTCAACATTCGTTCGATGATGTATTCCGAGGGGCATACAAGGTCGAAATCTTCCTGTCCGCGCTCAATTTTGGTGAGCATGATTTCGTTGATATCGAATACCTGGTAGATGATGCGGATATCTTCGCCTGTCTGCTCTTTGTACCAGGCAGGAAATTCGGCGAGGACTTCTTCGTCGATATAATCTGCCCAGTTGTATACTTTCAGTACACGGCTGCGCTTCTCACTGGCACCGGTACAGGAGGCAAGGAGAAGAATGCAGAGAAGGAGGGGGATGTATTTCTTCATTGTTTATAGGGTTATATTAGTGATTAGCGTTTAGTGATAAGTGAATAGTGGGCTGCGCTATCATTCCGCATGGCACTAATCACTTATCACTAAACGCTAATCACTATTCTTGTTTCTTTCTGCTCTCTTATTAATCACAATCAGCAATACTAACACCGTTACAAAAATGATTGTTGACAGTGGGCGCAGTTCAGGAGTCAATCCACCCTTACGTGCGTCCGCATAGATGTATGTCGACAATGTTTCCAATCCTTCATTTCCGATAGTGAAGATCGTTACTGCGAAGTCATCAATGGAAAGCGTGAAAGCGAGGATGAAACCGCTGATCATCCCCGGCAGAATTTCCGGGAAGATGACTTTGCGAAGCGCCTGGAAAGGAGTAGCTCCGAGGTCGAGAGCTGCTTCGTATACATTCTGATTCATTTTCTTCAGACGGGGCATCACACTAAGCACCACATAAGGGGTACAAAAAGTGATGTGTGCCAATACCACCGTAGTAAATCCCTGCGAAATGCCAAAGCTGACAAACAGCAGGAACAGGGATACACCCGTAATGATATCCGCATTCATCATCGGAATAGCATTGGTGAAATTCATCACCTGACGCGCCCGGGAGCGCAAGTTAAAGATGCCGATAGCTGCCAGGCTTCCCAGCAGGGTAGAGGCTGTGGCGGCAATTGTAGCAATCGCGAATGTGTTCCAGATGGCATTCATCAGCGAGTGGTGCATGCCGCCTGTAAATAGTGAACTGTATAGTTTGGTAGAGAACCCTGTCCAGTTACCCAGTACCTTGGCCTCAGTGAAAGAGAAGATCATAATAATCAGGATGGGCGAATAGAGCAGGGCAAGCAGAAACCAAAGATAGCCTTTCGCCAGAATACGTGTCATCATATCACACCTCCGCTTTCATTTTGTGCACTGTCGTCCTCGTTGGTAAAGAGGGCGGTGACGCCAATCAGCAACAGCATGATGAGCGACAAGGCAGCGCCGTAGTTCCACATTCCGTTATATATATTTTCTTGTACGGTAGTACCGAACAGTTTGATGTTGTTCATTGTCAGCAACTCGGCAATGGCAAAGGTGGAAACCGTGGGCATGAAAACCATCACCACACCACTCATGATGCCGGGCATCGAAAGGGGGAGGATCACTTTACCGAATACTTGTACAGGCGTAGCTCCCAGATCTTGGGCTGCTTCTATCAGACTGCCATCCATCTTCTGCAACGTATTGTAGATAGGGTATATCATGAACGGCAGGAAGTTGTAGACCATACCGAATACCAAAGCTCCTTCGCCCAGCGGCAGGTTGAGGAAATCAAACAATGCCACCGTGGCAAGTGTACGTATCAGGATGTTCACCCACATAGGCAGGATGAACAGTACAACCATGGTCTGGGAAGTGTTGAAGCGCTTCTGACTGAGAATATAAGCAGCCGGATAACCGAGCAGGAGGCATACCAGAGTCGTGATGACAGCTATTCCGATGGAGTAGACGAATGTGTTGATAGATTCGGGATGCATCATGAATTTGCGGAAGTTGGCAAACGTGAATGCGCCTTCAGCATCGGTGAAGGCATAAACCACAATGAGCAACAGAGGCATCACAACGAAGATGATGAGAAACAATGCGTAGGGAACTGTCCAGTTCCGGCGACGCATGAAGAAACGGGATATATTACTGAGCACTTCCTTTCTTATTAGCAGATTCGACAATAGGGATAGAACCGGTGGTCTGTGCCGGCGCAACAATTCGTATATTTTCGGGTGCGATGGTGATGCCGACACGGTCGCCGTCGTCCCAGACGTCAGTGGTGTCTACAAAGATATCCTCGTCCCAATCGGTAAACACGGTGAGATGGTAATGGTTTCCTTTATAAAGGATGAATTTCACTTCGCCCGTCAGATGGCCGTCTTCTTCATTATCTTCGAGGATGACGTTTCGGAAATCTATTTCTACAAGGACGGAACTGCCCGGTTCGATGTCCTGCACTTCGGCACACTCAAAGGTGTAACCGAGGAATTCGACGTGTGTGGCGTCTATGAGCTTGCCTTCGAAGGTATTGCAGGTGCGTTCTTTCTTCATTACGTGAATGTCGAAAGGTTTCACGAGCAGACCGACTTCCCGTCCGGCTTCGAAACTGTGATAGTCTTGCACCATGAATTCGTAGCCCTCGTTAGTCTGTACCATCATTTCGTAATGCACGCCTTTGAAGATACAGGAGGTGACAGTACCCATCAGTTGGGCAGCGGCAGAAGGTTCGAATATATAGATGTCTTCGGGACGGATGACTACATCGACGGGAGTGTTTTCGCCAAAGCCCTTGTCGACACATTCAAATTCGTGTCCGGCAAAGGATACGGCTTTGTCCTGAAGCATGAGGCCGTTCAGGATGTTACTTTCTCCGATGAAATCGGCAACGAAAGAGTTGATGGGTTCGTTGTAGATGTCTGTCGGCGTACCTATCTGCTGGATGCGGCCTTCGCTCATCACGACGATGGTGTCGCTCAGAGTAAGGGCTTCTTCCTGGTCGTGGGTAACGTAGACGAAGGTGATTCCAAGCTTCTGGTGCATCTCTTTCAACTCCATCTGCATGTCTTTACGCATTTTGAGGTCGAGGGCGGCGAGGGGTTCGTCCAGTAACAGCACTTCGGGTTCGTTGACGATGGCACGGGCGATGGCAACACGTTGTTGTTGTCCGCCGGAGAGGGAATCGACGTCACGGTCTTCGTAATCCGTCATACCTACCATGCGGAGGGCTTGTTTCACTTTCTTGCCAATGGTGGCTTCGGGCATCTTTTTAAGCTTCAGTCCGAAAGCGATGTTGTTGTACACGTTGAGGTGGGGAAAAAGGGCATACTTCTGAAAGACGGTATTCACCGGACGTTGGTGTGGCGGTGTTTGCGTGATGTCTTTTCCGGCGATGGTGATGATACCTTCCGAGGCGGTCTGGAAACCGGCTATCAGGCGCAACAACGTAGTCTTGCCGCAGCCGGAGGGGCCCAATATCGTTACAAATTCGCCCTTACGGACAGAGAGGTTTACATCATTCAGTACGGCTTTGTCTCCGAAGTATTTCGATACGTGCTCTACACCGATGATGCAGTCAGACTTTTGCATAAGCGTTATTAAGTGTTTAACCTAAAACTAATAGAACGAATTCTGCCTTTCTAAAAAAGCGGGTACAAAGGTAGGGAATAAATTGGGAAAATGAAAGTGCTGCCTTCGATTTGCATTATCTTTGAAGAAGATAAACTGCACCTCGGCATAAAAAATGAACGAGTTCATTTTATACTGTTCTCGGTTTACATTATCTTTGTAGCATTAATGAATACTATTATAGTAGAAGGAGGCAAGGACATGGGTAACAGAATATATCCTATCGGGATACAAAACTTCGAGAAGATTCGTAAGGAAGGATACGTTTATGTGGATAAAACTGCATTGATGTATAAGTTGGTGAAGAGTGGCAGTTACTATTTCCTTTCCCGCCCCCGCCGTTTTGGGAAGAGCCTGCTGATTTCCACGCTCGAAGCCTATTTTGAAGCGAAACGGGACTTATTTGAAGGCTTGGCGGTGGAAACTTTGGAAAAAGACTGGGTGAAACGTCCTGTGTTCCATCTGGACTTGAATATCGGGAAATATGATACGCCGGACAGTCTGGACAAGATACTGAATGAAACGCTTGATTACTGGGAGTCACTTTATGGAACGCGTTCTGCCGAAACTACCCTTGCCTTGCGCTTTGCAGGAGTTGTGGGACGGGCCTATGAGCAAAGTGGTGAGCGTGTAGCCATTCTCATCGACGAATATGACAAACCCTTGCTCCAAGCTATCGGCAACGAGGAACTGCAACGCGAATTCCGCAACACTCTGAAACCTTTCTATGGCGTACTGAAAACCATGGACGGCTGCATCAAGTTTGCCTTGCTGACGGGAGTGACCAAGTTTGGCAAAGTCAGTGTGTTCAGTGACCTGAACAATTTGAATGATATCTCCATGGACGAGCCGTTTATTTCCATCTGTGGAATTACTGAAAAGGAGATACATCTTAATTTTGAAGAAGACCTGCACGAATTGGCAGCCGCGCAGAAAATGACGTATCAGGAAGTGTGCAATGAACTGAAAGCGTGCTATGACGGTTATCACTTTACAGAAAATACGGACGGCATCTACAATCCTTTCAGTTTGCTGAATACATTCTTTAAGATGAAATTCGGCAACTATTGGTTTGAAACCGGAACGCCTACTTACCTTGTGGAGTTGCTGAGACGCAATCATTACAATTTGGAACGCATGGCGCATGAAGAAACGGATGCTGATGTGCTGAACTGTATTTATGGCGACAACGAACCAATACCGGTTATTTTCCAAAGCGGTTATCTCACGATAAAGGGATATGATAAGGAATTCGGTCTATACCGTCTCGGTTTCCCTAACCGGGAAGTGGAAGAGGGCTTTATCAGATTTCTGATGCCGTTTTATACCCGCTTCAATCAGTTAGAAGCACCGTTTGAGATACAAAGATTTGTTCGTGAGATACGTTCCGGCCAACCTAACGCTTTCTTTAAGAGGCTGCAAAGCTTTTTTGCCGACACACCTTATGAATTGGTGAAAGACTTGGAATTACATTACCAAAATGTGCTGTTTATCGTCTTCAAACTGGTGGGTTTCTACACACAGGCGGAGTATCACACTTCGGAAGGGAGGGTGGATCTGGTAGTGAAGACTGCCGATTACATTTACGTCATGGAATTCAAACTGGAAGGTACTGCAGAAGAAGCTTTGCAGCAAATAGAAGAAAAACAGTATGCTCTTCCTTTTGAGGCAGACCCGAGGAAATTATTCAAAATAGGTGTGAACTTCAGTAATAAAACAAGGAATATAGAGAAGTGGATTATTGAATGACAGATTTGTGTAGTTTGCGTTCTTTTATTCTGTTTTGACACTATCTTATGCGGATTGGAGTAGAGAGTCCTTTTATATTTCCTCTTTGTTGTGTGTTAAGTTAACGTAAGTTCCTAATTTCTAATTCTCAAAATTAGAAAAAATGGTATCGGACAAAACAAAATGGAAGAATTAAAAAATAAAAAAAAGAAAAGTCAGAAAAACCAACCTAAATACTTGACTTCGTCTTTCGGATGTCGTATCTTTGTAGGGTAGTTGATAATAGAGAATTCATACGACTTGTTTTCTAAGATAATAACAGACAAAAAACAAGAAAGGCGATAATTTCAATAGGAAGTTATCGCCTTTTTTGTTGATATTTATCGGATTCGGGCTTAAAAGAGGCTTTTTACGTTTTTAATAAACGTTGAGCACATTCTTTAAAAACGTTCCTGTTATTCTTTAAAAACGAATAACAAGAAGCTTAATAAAGCAGAAAAATGCCTGTTTTTTGTCTATATTTGAGACTGTGATAAGAATGCTCAGCATTCTATTGATGGATCTCACTTGGTAAATTGTTTACACAGTAGACTCTGCTTATAACAGGCTTTATCAGCCCACGTTCCCGGCTGCCTCGTGCACATCTGCCACAGCCCGTCCGCTCGGATCATTTTTCCCTTGCAACGTGGCATCCCAGGCGAGTGCTTCAGCAGTAGAGCAAGCCACGCTCGGCACACTGGGCACGCTTCGGGCAGCCGACTGACTGGGGAAGTGCTCTTCGAAAATGCTACGATAGTAATATTCCTCCTTATTCTGTGGTGGATTGATGGGAAACCGTTCGGCGGCATGTTCCATCTGATGGTCGGTAACGGCGGCAGAAGTAATGGCTTTCAATGTATCAATCCAATTATAACCAACACCATCAGAGAATTGCTCTTTTTGTCGCCAGGCAACACTCTGAGGCAGCATATCCTGAAAAGCTTCGCGCACAATGCGTTTCTCCACTTCTTTGCCCGGACACATCTTGACGGCAGGGCTGAGGTTCATTGCCACATCCAGAAACTCTTTATCGAGGAAGGGAACACGACCTTCCACACCCCAGGCAGAAAGGCTCTTATTGGCACGTAGACAGTCGTACAGGTGCAATTTGGAGAGCTTACGGATCGTTTCTTCGTGGAAAGCCTGCGGTGTGGGGGCTTTGTGGAAGTAGAGATAACCACCGAAAACCTCATCGGCACCTTCGCCACTAAGCACCATCTTGATACCCATAGACTTGATGACACGTGCCAACAGGTACATCGGTGTGGAAGCACGAACAGTGGTAACGTCGTATGTTTCGATAAAGTAGATGACATCACGCAAGGCATCGAGCCCTTCCTGAATGGTATAATTGATTTCATGGTGAACAGTGCCGATGTATTCCGCCACTTCACGGGCTTTAATCAAGTCCGGTGCACCGCGCAGACCGACGGCGAAGGAGTGGAGTTGAGGCCACCAGGCTTCGCTCTGGTTGTTGGTTTCAATGCGCTTGCGGGCATACTTCTTGGCAATGGCAGAAATGACGGAAGAGTCGAGACCACCACTGAGCAGAACACCGTAAGGAACATCGGACATTAACTGGCGTTGCACGGCAGCTTCAAGGGCGAGTTTTACGCTGTTGATTTCTGGTTGGGTAGCCCGGCGGGCGGTGGTGTCATTGGCTTTGACGGCGGCATAATCGGTCCAGGGGCGTTGATACCAACGATGCATTTTCCCTTCACGTCCCCAGAAGTAATGTCCGGGCAGAAAAGGCTCGTAGGTATCACAGAAACCTTCGAGAGCTTTCAGTTCGCTACCGACGTAGATATGTCCCTGGTCGTCACGACCGATATAAAGAGGGATTACCCCGATAGGGTCACGGGCAATCAGATAATCGTCTGCTTCCTCATCGTAGAGGGCAAAGGCAAAGATACCGTTCAATTCTTCGAGGAAATGAATGCCTTTATCCTTATATAATGCGAGGATGACTTCACAGTCCGATCCTGTACGGAAAGCATATTTGCCGGCATAGTGGGAACGGATTTCCCGATGATTATAGATCTCACCGTTGACGGCAAGGATTTGCTTGCCATCCGGAGAATACAATGGTTGTCCGCCACTTTCCGGATCGACGATGGAAAGACGTTCGTGAGCCAGGATGGCACTGCCGCCTACATAAATACCACTCCAGTCCGGTCCGCGATGACGGATTTTCTGCGCCATTCGAAGCGCTTTGTTTCTCAATTCCTGGGATTGAGATTTGATATTGAAGATACCTACGATTCCACACATGATATTTAGTGATTAGGGGTTAATGATTAGTGATTAGTTCAGTGATTAGGGTTTAGTGATGAGTAATTAGTAATTAGTAAGCATAGCACAGCCTGCTAATCACTAATCACTTACCACTAATCACTCAAATACTTGTCTATCCGTTCTGCCACTCTCCGTCCGTCCGCCAGTGCATGCACCACAAGGCTGGCACCGCGTGCCGCATCACCTGCTACGAATACATTTTCCGGAAATTCCGGTTGTTCCGGTTTCAGGAAGCCCATGGCCAGAAGTACCATATCGGCGTCTATCACTTCCTTCTTTCCGGTAGGTTTCATGGTAGGGCGTCCTCCATCCTGAGCCGGAATCCATTCCACTTCTTCCACCTCTACACCGCAGACTTTTCCATTCTTGCCAATAAACTGATTGGATGCCAGCGACCAGCGGCGCGTGCAACCTTCTTCGTGACTTGAAGTCGTCTTCAGTACAATGGGCCATTGCGGCCAAGGAGTAGCGTCATTGTGACCTACGGGAGGCTGTGGCATGATTTCAATCTGTGTCACACTCACGGCTCCCTGGCGGATACTCGTACCGATACAGTCTGATCCTGTATCACCGCCACCGATGACGAGAACCCGTTTGCCCTTGGCATTTACCAGACGGTCTTTGGAGAACGTTTCTCCATCGAGGATATGATTTTGCTGGGACAGCATTTCGAGGGCAAGATAAATACCTTTCAGTTCGCGTCCGGGGATATTGAGGTCGCGTGCCTGTGGCGTCCCGGTGCAGATGCAGTAGGCATCAAAGCCCGCGGGGAGTTTCTGTACATCTACCGTTACGCCCATTTCGAACTTGATGCCTTCGGCTTCAAGCACTCCCATCCGGCGGTCGATTACTGCCTTATCGAGTTTAAAATTAGGAATACCATAGCGCAGTAATCCGCCGGGCATGGGTTTGCTGTCAAAAAGAGTCACTTCATAGCCTTTAGCATTCAGTCGGCAGGCAGCGGAGAGTCCCGCAGGACCTGCACCGATGATGGCAACCCGCTTTCCATTACGTTCGGGTTGAATGGGCACGATGTAACCTTCACGAAAAGCCGCTTCGGCAATAGCCGCCTCGTTTTCACGAATGGTGACAGGTGCATCACACGAAAGCTTCAGTACACACGACTTTTCGCAAAGTGCCGGACAGATGCGTCCGGTAAATTCGGGGAAGTCGTTTGTGGCGGCGAGCACTTCGTATGCTTCGCGCCATTTACCTTTATAAAGTGCATCCTGAAATTCAGGTTGCTTATTGCCCAACGGGCATGCCCAGTGACAGAAGGGTACACCGCAATCCATGCAACGTGATGCCTGGAGTTTACGTTCGTGACTGTTTAAAGTTTGCTCCACCTGACTGAAGTCGGTGATACGTTCGTGGACAGGACGGTATCCCGCTTCCTGCCGTGGTATGTTTAAGAATGCTTTTGGATCTGCCATTTTTAGATTTATGATTTATAATTTATGATTTATGTTGAGATTTATGATTTCGGGTTTATGATCTCTGCTTAGGCTTACGCTATGGCATGCCCTTATGATACCGTCCGGCAAGTCATAAAATCATAAATCTGAAATCATAAATCTCTTAATAATCTCTCTGCATCTCTGCAATCTTCTGTTGCAGTTTCCGCATTTGCTCTTCTTGCAGTACCTTCTTGTACTCGATGGGGACTATCTGGATAAACTCATCCACATATCGGTTCCAGTCATCAAGCATAGTGCGTGCCAGGTTGGAGCCTGTATAGAGGTAGTGCTGACGGATGAGTTCGTGCAACTCTTTACGATAGGAGGCTTCTTCGATGAGGCTTAGTTCCACCATTTCCATGTTACAGAAATAATCGAAGTTTCCATCCTTATTCCATACATAAGCTACACCGCCCGACATACCGGCTGCGAAGTTGCGCCCTGTTGAACCGAGGACTACCACACGACCGCCCGTCATGTACTCGCAACAATGATCACCTACACCCTCTACCACGGCAATGGCACCGGAATTGCGGACAGCAAAACGTTCGCCTACGCGCCCATTGATGTAAACTTCACCGCTGGTTGCACCATAGAGCAAGGTGTTTCCTGCAATCGTATTCTTCTCGGCTTGGAAGTTAGAGCGTACCGGAGGCAATACGGCAATCCGTCCGCCCGAAAGGCCTTTGCCGAGGTAATCGTTCGCTTCACCTTCCAGCTTGAAGTTGACACCCGGTACAAGGAAGGCACCGAAACTTTGTCCTGCAGAACCTTTGAACTTTACGTTCAACGTATGTTCCGGCAGTCCCGCTTCACCGTACTTCGCGGCAATGGTGCCCGAAAGCATGGCTCCGCAAGCACGATCCGTATTGGCAATCGTATATTCCAGTGAGATTTCTTTCTGGTTTTCCAGAGCTTCGGCAGCGGCATGCAGCATTTCAACGTCTTTTACGTGGTCGATGCCGTGTTGCTGGTCGATGGTGTGGCGGATGGCTGCACCATTATCGACACGTGCCAGTATTTTGTCGAAACTAATTAGGGATTGCTTGGGCGATTCGTTTTCTGACTTGCGGATAATAAGATCCGTGCGTCCGATGATGTCATCCAGGCGTTCCACACCGATTTCGGCGAGATACTCCCGCACTTCCTGCGCCAGGAAAGTGAAGAAGTTCACCAGATATTCGCTGCGTCCGTGGAAGCGCCGGCGAAGTTCCTCGTTTTGCGTTGCCACACCCACAGGGCAGGTGTTCTGATGGCATTTGCGCATCATGACGCAGCCCAGTACAATCAAAGCACTGGTTGCAAATCCGAACTCTTCGGCACCCAGCATCGCCATCAGTACGATGTCACGACCGGTTTTCAGTTGCCCGTCCACCTGCAACATCACTTGCCCGCGCAGACCGTTCAGTACAAGAGTTTGTTGCGTTTCACTCAGTCCCAGTTCAGGAGAGATACCGGCATAGCGGATACTGGAGGCAGGAGAGGCGCCCGTACCACCTTCCGCACCGGAGATGACGATAAGGTCTGCTTTTGCTTTGGCCACTCCGGCGGCAATGGTTCCTACACCGCTTTCGGCTACCAGTTTCACACTGATCTTAGCACGAGGATTTACATTCTTCAGGTCGAAGATCAACTGTGCTAGGTCTTCGATGGAATAAATGTCGTGATGGGGCGGGGGAGAAATCAATGAAATACCGGGAATGGAATGGCGCGTTTTCGCAATCACCTGATCTACTTTAAAGCCCGGCAACTGACCGCCTTCACCCGGTTTGGCCCCTTGTGCCACTTTGATTTGTATTTCATCGGCATTCACCAGATACTCCGTTGTTACGCCGAAACGTCCCGAAGCTACCTGCTTGATGGCGCTACGCAGACTGGTTCCGTCTTCGCGGGGCGTGAAGCGTGCGCTGTCTTCGCCGCCCTCACCTGTGTTGCTGCGTCCGTGAATCCGGTTCATGGCAATGGCCATCGCCTCATGCGCTTCTTTGCTGATAGACCCGTAACTCATGGCACCCGTCACAAAGCGGTGCATGATGCTTTCTACCGGTTCAACCTTATCTATAGAAATGGGGGCACGGCGGAAATCCAGGAAGTCGCGCAGGAAGATAGGCGCTTCTTTTCTGTCTACCAGACTGGTGAATTCTTTGAATTTCTTATAGCTGCCCAGGCGTGTGGCAAGTTGCAAGGTAGAAATGGTTTCCGGGTTCCAGGCATGTTTTTCTCCGTCTTTACGGAAAGCATACAAACCGTTGTTGGGGAGTAATCCGTCTACTTGTGCGGCAAAACCTGCATCGTGAAATGCGATTGCATCGCGTGCCACTTCATCCAGCCGGATACCGCCTATTGTGGATCTCAACCCGCCGAAATAAGCATTGCTGAGCTCTTCACTCAAACCTACGGCTTCGAATATTTTCGCTCCCCGATACGAACGAATGGTACTGATACCCATCTTACTCATGATCTTGAACAATCCCTTGCAGATGGATTTGATATATTTCTTTTCGGCAGTGGCATAATCCAATTGGATTTCTTTCTTCGCTACCAGCTTGTCGATCACGGCGAATGCCATGTAAGGGTTCAGGGCGCTGGCGCCAAATCCCAGTAACAGGGCTGCATGCATCACCTCGCGTATTTCACCGCTTTCCACTACCAATGCCGTCTGCACACGTTTTCCTACCGAAATCAGGTGGTGGTGTACTGCGCTTACTGCCAGTAGGGAGGGGATAGCCGCATGAGTGGCATCCACATCACGGTCGCTCAATACAATGTAGTTCACCCCTTCGCTGACGGACTCTTCCGCTTGCTTGCAAAGTGCTGTGAGTGCTTCCTGCAATCCGGCACGCCCCTTTGCTACTTCAAACAGCAAGGGTAGTTTTACCGTTTTGAAACCTTTGTAGCGGATGTTGCAAAGAATATCCAGTTGTGCATTGCTCAGGATGGGATGGTTGAGGCGTACCATCTTACAATGGCTTTCGCTGGGTGTCAGGATGTTCATGCCCACGGCGCCGATATATTCCGTCAGTGACATTACCAGTTCCTCGCGTATCGGGTCGATAGGCGGATTGGTGACTTGTGCAAACTGTTGTCGGAAGTAATTGTACAATAGTTGCGGCTTATCCGAAAGCACGGCAAGCGGCGTATCATTCCCCATTGAGTTGATAGGCTCGGCACCCGTGGTACACATCGGAACGATGAGCCGCTCCACATCTTCCTTGGAATAGCCGAAGGTACGCATCATCCTCTCGTAATTCTCTACGCTATGGGGGACTTTGCGCCCGCTTTTCAGTTCATCCAGTTCGATGCGGTTCGTTGCCAGCCAACTGCGGTAAGGCTTGGCTTCGGCCAACTGTTTTTTCAATTCTCCGTCGTAGTAGATTTCGCCTTTTTCGGTATCTACCAGTAGTATCTTACCCGGTTGCAGGCGTCCCTTTTCTTTGATGTCTCCCGGTTCGAAATCCATCACGCCCACTTCGCTGGCCACTACCATCATGTCGTTGTGCGTAATCAGATAGCGTGCAGGACGCAATCCGTTACGGTCGAGCATACCGCCTGCAAAACGTCCGTCGCTGAACAGCAAGGCGGCAGGGCCGTCCCAGGGTTCCATCAGGATGGAGTGGTATTCATAGAATGCTTTCAGGTCTTCGCTGATGGGGTTCTTTTCATTGAAAGATTCCGGCACCAGCATGGCCATGGCGTGCGGCAGGCTGAGGCCTGACATAACGAGGAATTCCAAAACATTGTCCAGTGAGGCACTGTCGCTCATTCCCGGCTGAATGATGGGGCGTATCTCCCTGATGTCGCCCAGGACGGGAGAGGAGAGCACACTTTCACGGGCTTCCATCCAACCCCGGTTGCCACGGATGGTGTTGATTTCGCCGTTGTGAGCCAGGAGGCGGAACGGTTGTGCCAGTCCCCAGGTAGGGAAGGTATTGGTGCTGAATCGGGAGTGCACCAGTGCTATGCCGCTGGTGAAATAGGGGTTTGTCAGATCGGGGAAGTAGCCTCGCAGTTGCAGTGAAGAGAGCATACCTTTGTAGATGATGTTCTTCGTGGATAGGGAGACAACGTAGAAATCTTCGCGCGTGGCAATATCCGATTTGCGTACTTTGTTTTCTATTCTTTTTCTTATGAGATAGAGTTTACGGTCGGCTGTCTCGCTTTCCGTAAATCCGGTGATGAAAATCTGTTTGATATCCGGTTCGTTGGCAAGTGCCGATTCTCCCAGAATTTCTGGACAAGTGGGCACATTGCGCAGGTGCATCAATGTCAATCCTTCTTTTTCAATCTCTTCGATGATAATACTTAAGATAGCACCTTGGTCTTTCTCGTCTTTCGGCAGAAAGAGAAGACCTGTACCGTATTTCCCTTTCTCGGGGACAGGAATACCCTGCAAAAGAATAAACTCGTGCGGGATTTGCAGCAGGATGCCGGCACCGTCTCCGGTTTTGTTATCCGCACCTTCGGCGCCCCGGTGACGCATGTTCTCCAACACCTTCAATGCAGACTCCACCAGTTCGTGTGACTTGCCTCCGTGGATGTTCACTAACATACCGACACCACAAGCGTCATGCTCGTTCTCTGCATCATACAAGCCCAACTGCCTGGGCTGTCGTTGATATACAGGATGTTGGCTTTCTTCCTTTCCCTGTTGTCCGGCTTTTCTCTTTGTTTCGTTGTTAAAAAGTTCTTCTTTCATCTTTTTAATTTTACTTTATTCTGCAGTAATACCTATTGTTGCTATCAAAATGTTTGGCAAAAGTATTAATTTAATTTCAAATTGGTACAATGACGCGGGTTTTTGTGACTTGCAAAATATCTGTTTGTTGGAGTTGTGTTTTAAATTGAAATAAAATATAGGCTTTTGTGTTTTAAATTGAAACAAAATACATAATTTGTATTGTGTATTGTAAGTATGACTTTCCCTTGTTAGAGAAATTGTCATATTGCCATAATGCCAAATAGCCAAAAGGGAAGTGCATGACATTTTTTTCGTTTCATCCTTATCCGGATATAACCAAGTCCGTACCAACTCCGTGTCAAGTCCATACCAACTCCGTACCAAGTCCGTTCCTATAGACACGGAGATGGTACGGACTTGATGCAGTGTTGATATGGGATTGACGTGGATTTAGTCTCTTTACCCGTTGGCAGAATTGACTTCTTTCTTTCGGTTAGGGTTATGAATAAAATAGGTACGCGGACTACACGGACAAAGCTGACGAATGCGGATTTTATAAGGCTGAAAGCCTGATATTACATAGCGTAGGGCAACGCCCTACGTGATTATGTAT
>OODL01001809.1_pt1 | contig 16349 bp, 14 predicted proteins | sample 1671181 | NCBI WGS metagenome assembly OODL01 (sample SAMN06348130, study PRJEB24527) | human gut metagenome | biome: human gut; feature: ankylosing spondylitis patient; material: feces | host: Homo sapiens | place: China | collected 2015-10 | reverse complement strand
GCTTTGTTTCTGTCAGCTCTTGTGCGGGATACTAAAATTCTCTTTTTTGCAGATTTAATGTTAGCCAAGTCGTACACCTCCATAATGTATACAATAAAATTATAATTTACAAGAAATGTTTCACTTTAGCCAGACACGGAAGACTAACGTAAACATACTATTGTAGTTTAGACAATCTGGGAGCTTTTGTCAATACATATTTTGCGGATTTTTGTAAAAAATGTATTGATAAGAAAGGCAGACAGAGGGTGAAAAAATGGAAACTTTTCAGATCAGAACAGACCTGGCCCTGGAGGCAAGAGAAAGTGTCAATGAAGAGGAAAGCAAACTGCGGGGTGTGTCGGTGGACGAGCACTATGAGGAAGAGACGGATATCCGCATTACCAAGGTGACCATCGATACGAAAAATGCGGAAAAAACACTGGGAAAGCCCATGGGTGTCTATGTGACCATGGAGGCACCGGCCATGGTGGAACCGGATGACGATTACCACAGGGAGATCTCGGAGGCGTTAGCGGAGGAACTTTTGAAAATGATGCCCGGGGAAGCGGAGGAACTGTCGGTATTGATCGTGGGGCTGGGAAACCGGGAAGTGACGGCAGACGCTCTGGGACCGCAGGTGGTGGACAATCTGCTGATCACCAGACACGTGGTCAGAGCCTACGGCAAAGCAGCCTACAACTGTACCCGTATGAATCTGGTCAGCAGTATTGAGCCGGGGGTAATGGCGAAGACCGGTATGGAGACGGCAGAAATCATAAGCGGTGTGGTGAAGGAGACGCAACCGGATGTGCTGATCGTGGTGGATGCGCTGGCGGCCCGCAGCACCAGAAGATTGAACCGTACGATCCAGATCACCAATACCGGCATTCAGCCCGGCTCCGGCGTGGGCAATCACCGCAATGCCCTGACCGAAGAGACCCTGGGCGTACCGGTAATTGCCATCGGGATCCCAACGGTGGTGGATGCCGCCACGATTGTGGGAGATGCACTGGAGAAGCTGATGAGCGGGGAAAAGGAGTTCGATGCGGTCAAATATATGGGACAGCACCGCATGGCTTTTGCAGAACTGAACAATATGTATATGACCGGAAAGGATATCGATTCTGTGATCAAACGGGTCAGCTACACGGTCTCCGAGGGAATCAATATTGCCATGGAAAAAAACTGGGCGTAACTGCATATATATAGGGTAACAGTTCATGAGTTGAGCACCGGATTACGAGCAAAGGTAGTCACGAAGTGACGTAAGAGCAGGTCAAGGCGACTTTGCGACTGACGCGGGCTGAACTGTCGTAACAAAAAAAAGTGCGGAAGGAGAGCGCGGACCGTGAAGAATCCGAAAAATACTGTCTGGCGGATCGCACTGTTTTTGCTGACAGTTGTCTGTGGGCTTTTGATGGCGGATCGGGGAGAAAATGAGTTTCCGGTATTTGCCTGTTCCGAAGCTTTGTCAGGAGAAAGCGGCAGTACCGGATTACTGCTGCAGCAGAATATGTGGGAAGTAGTACCGCTATTAGGCTATGGTATTGTGGAGCAGCAGGGGACACAGAATCCGGAGGAGGATGAGACTACCTGCCGGACCCTGACCACCGAAGATCTGATCAGCGAAGAACTTCTCCTTCCGCAGCCGGAGGAAACGCAGCAGACGGCCCTTATCCCGGAGAGTGTGGAGGCGACAGCTGGGACTGCATTGAGCAATTTTCGTCCGGCGGTACAACAGGTGCAGATTGACCGCACACAGCTTGCGGATTATGAGACACTGGTACGGAATTTTTATGCCATAGATGCCAATACCATGGCAGGCAGTGATCAGTTATCCGTGGAAAAACTGCTGGGAATGGATATGACGTTGCCACAGGAAGGTGACGGACCACAGATCCTGATCTATCACACCCATTCCCAGGAGGCTTTTGCGGATTCGGTTCCTGGAGATGTGAACACCGGTATCGTGGGAGTGGGAGAGTGTCTGACCAAGATCCTGACAGAACAATATGGTTACCGGGTGCTGCACAATACCGGTCAATATGATGTGGAGACCAGAGACAATGCGTATTCCCGGGCACTTCCGGCAGTGGAACAGATCCTTGCGGAGAATCCCTCTATCCAGGTGATCATCGATCTGCACCGGGATGAGGTGGCGGAAGAGACAAAGCTGGTGACGGATATTCAAGGGAGACCCACGGCAAGATTTATGTTCTTTAACGGTCTGAGCAGGACCCGTAAGACGGGAGATATTGACTACCTGGCCAACGAGAACCAGGAGGCCAATCTGGCATTTTCTTTTCAGATGCAGTTGAAGGCGGCGGAGTATTACCCGGGACTGACCCGCAGGATCTATCTGAAGGGCTACCGCTACAATATGCATCTGCGTCCCCGGACACTTCTGGTGGAACTGGGAGCCCAGAACAATACTGTGGAGGAGGCCATAAACGCCTGTGATCCTCTGGCACATATTCTGGATATGGTGCTTAAGGGAGAGTAGCGATACATAAAAGCAGGATAAGACAACGAATCGAAGTAAAATCATAGACAAGAATGCGGAATTTATGCTACAATCGTTAGATGCAAGAATATGTCAGGAAAGGACAGTAGTATGGCAGTAATAGATCAGAGCAAAATCCGCAATTTTTGTATTATTGCCCATATTGATCACGGTAAATCTACACTCGCGGACAGAATTATAGAAAAAACAGGCACACTTACCAGCAGGGAAATGCAGGCTCAGGTGCTCGACAATATGGATTTAGAGAGAGAGCGTGGTATTACAATCAAGTCTCAGGCAGTCCGTATTATATATAACGCAAAGGATGGCGAAGAGTATATTTTTAATCTGATAGATACACCGGGACACGTGGATTTTAACTATGAGGTATCAAGGAGTCTTGCAGCATGTGACGGAGCTATACTTGTAGTGGATGCGGCCCAGGGCGTCGAGGCACAGACACTTGCAAATGTTTACCTTGCACTGGATCATGACCTGGATGTATTTCCTGTTATAAATAAGGTGGATCTGCCGAGTGCGCGCCCGGATGAGGTGGCACAGGAGATTGAGGATGTTATCGGTATTGAAGCTATGGATGCACCGCGTATTTCCGCAAAGACAGGACTCAATATAGAGGATGTGCTGGAGCAGATTGTAAAAAAGATTCCGGCACCAACAGGCGATAAAAACGCACCGCTTAAGGCACTTATATTTGATGCAACATATGATTCTTATAAGGGAGTCATTATTTTCTGCCGACTGAGAGAGGGCTCTGTAAAGGTAGGAGACACAATAAAGATGATGGCTACAGGTGCATCTGATGTGGTTACAGAGGTGGGCTATTTTGGCGCAGGCCAGTTTATACCATGCGATGAGCTTTCGGCCGGTATGGTTGGATACATTGCGGCCAGCATCAAAAATGTCAGGGATACACGCGTAGGTGATACAGTTACACTCGTTGACAGACCGTGCGATGAGGCGCTTCCTGGCTATAAGAAGGTCAACCCTATGGTTTACTGTGGTCTTTATCCTGCGGACAGTGCAAAGTATCCTGATTTAAGGGATGCGCTTGAAAAGCTGCAGGTCAACGACGCTTCATTACAGTTTGAGCCTGAGACCTCACTGGCACTTGGCTTTGGCTTCAGATGCGGATTCCTTGGTCTTTTACATCTGGAAATTATTCAGGAGAGACTGGAGAGAGAGTTTGATCTGGATCTCGTTACCACTGCACCTAGTGTTATTTACAAGATTCACAAGACAAGCGGTGAGGTGATAGATCTGACCAATCCTTCAAATATGCCGGATCCGTCAGAGATTGAGTATATGGAGGAACCATACGTATCTGCAGAGATTATGGTCACAAGTGACTATGTCGGTGCGATTATGAAGCTGTGCCAGGAGAGACGAGGAGTCTATATCAGCATGGAGTATATCGAAAAAACACGAGCTCTCATAAAGTACGACTTGCCATTAAATGAGATTATCTATGATTTCTTTGATGCTTTAAAGTCACGCTCGAGGGGATATGCTTCGTTTGACTATGAGATGAAGGATTATGAGCGCTCAGAGCTTGTCAAGCTTGACATCTTAATCAATAAGGAGATGGTCGATGCACTTTCATTTATCGTATTCAAGGAGAGTGCATACGAAAGAGGCCGTAAGATGTGCGAGAAGCTTAAGGGTGAGATACCAAGGCATCTGTTTGAGATACCTATTCAGGCAGCAGTCGGTGGCAAGATTATAGCAAGAGAGACGGTTAAGGCGCTTCGCAAGGATGTGCTTGCCAAGTGCTACGGTGGTGATATTTCACGTAAGAAGAAGCTGCTTGAGAAGCAGAAGGAAGGAAAGAAGAGGATGCGTCAGGTGGGCAATGTAGAGATACCACAGGAGGCATTCATGAGTGTGCTTAAGCTGGATGAGGAGTAATCGCACATATGAAGAATCTTGAGATTTATATTCATATACCATTTTGTGTGAGAAAATGTGAATATTGTGATTTTTTATCATTTCCCGCAGACGATGATGCAAAGCTTCGCTATGTCAAGGGACTTATGGCGGAAATGATTTTTTACGGCCCGCTTATGAAGAACTATCAGGTGTCATCTGTCTATATCGGAGGAGGTACACCGAGCTCTATAGATGAGCAGTGGATTGCTGCTTTGATGGAGGGGGTGTTTGACTGCTTTAATGTGCTGCCTGATGCTGAGATATCCATAGAGTGCAATCCCGGTACGCTTAGCAGGGAAAAGCTTTTAGCATACAGGGATGCGGGGATAAACCGCCTGTCCATAGGACTGCAGTCGGCAAATAATGATGAGCTTAAGCTGCTCGGGCGTATACATACCTTTGAACAGTTTGTGACGAATTACGAGGTGGCCAGAAACGTGGGCTTTAAAAATATCAATGTAGATTTGATGTATGGTCTGCCGGGACAGTCAGCGTCACAGTATATGGCGACAGTAAACAAGATTATAAGGCTTCATCCGGATCATATATCGGCGTATTCTCTTATAGTGGAAAAGGGTACTCCTTTCTATGAAAAGTACAAGTTTGACATGGTGCGCCAGGAGGCGGGCATGAGAACGGAGTTTCTGCCTAACGAGGACGAGTTATATGATATGGAAAAGGCGGGACAGAAGGCGTTTATGGATGCCGGCTACAGGCAGTATGAGACATCTAACTATGCTAAAAGAGGTATGGAGTGCCGCCATAATATAGGCTACTGGACCAGAGCTGACTATTTAGGACTTGGAATAGGGGCGGCATCGCTTATATCAAATGTCAGATATACCAATACATCCGATATGGATGAATATCTGTCGCGCTGCCGTCATATACATGATGTGGGTGATGATATATTTAAGGCCAATCTGCATGTGGCAGCTGATGTTATAGACAAAAAGGGACAGATGGAGGAGTTTATGTTTCTTGGACTTCGTATGAATGAGGGGGTCACAAGAGAAGCCTTTGAGAGGGCATTTGGTATTTCGATAGATGCAATCTACAAGGATACGATAGACAGCCTGAAAAAACAGGAGTTGCTCGTGGTAAAGGCCGGGCATATCTATTTATCGGAGAGAGGAAAGGATGTAGCCAATTACGTTATGGCACAGTTTTTGAAGGATTAACGGAGAGTAAATTATGGATATGACTTTTAAGCTTCAGGTGTTTGAGGGACCGCTTGATCTGCTTTTATACCTGATAGAGAAAAATAAAGTAAATATTTATGATATCCCGATTGTCGAGATTACAGCGCAGTACATGGAGTATGTGGCTCAGATGAAAAAGGATAACCTGGACACGCTCAGCGAGTTTCTCGTGATGGCAGCTACACTCCTCGACATAAAGTCAAAGATGCTTCTCCCAAAGAAAGAGGAAGAAGAGCAGGAGCAGGAAGATCCAAGAGCAGAGCTTGTGCAGCAGCTGCTTGAGTACAAGATGTACAAGTGCATGGCAAATGAGCTTAAGGATCGCCAACTGGATGCCGGCAAGGTGTGGTATAAGAAGAAGGACATACCTGATGAGGTCCTTGCATATGAGGAGCCTGTTAATCTTGAGGAGCTTGTCGGAGATATCCGTCTTTCTGATTTAAACAGAATCTTTCAAAGTATAATGAAGAGACAGGAAGAAAAGATAGATAAGGTCCGTTCGAAGTTTGGAAAGATTGAAAAGGAAGAGGTCTCCTTAGAGGAAAAGATGGACTTTCTGACAGACTATGCTGCCTCACACAAGCACTTCAGCTTCAGAGGGATGCTTACCGCATCGTCAAGCAAAGTGGAAGTCATAGTTACATTTCTTGCCATACTGGAGCTTATGAAGACCGGCAAATTAACTATCGTTCAGGAGCATATTTTTGATGATATTCGGATTGAGTCAAGGATTGCTGCATAAAGAGGGGTTGAGGATATATGAATTATAAAGCTGCAATAGAGGCTATTTTATTTACCATGGGAGAATCCGTGGAACTGGAAAAAATTGCCGCTGCATTGGAATTAGATAAAAAAGAGACAAAGAAAATTATTGAGCATCTCATGAAAGAATATGAGAAGCCGAGCATTGGCATGAAGATCATAGAGCTTGATGGTGCTTATCAGATGTGTACAAAGCCACAGATGTATGAATATCTCATCCGCATTGCAAAGCAGCCTAAGAAGAGGGTGCTTACGGATGTGCTTCTAGAGACTCTTTCAATCATAGCGTACAAGCAGCCTGTAACAAAGGCAGAAATAGAAAAAATCAGAGGTGTGTCAAGTGAACATGCCGTAAGCAAGCTTGTCGAGTACAATCTGGTGCAGGAGCTTGGAAGGCTTGATGCCCCGGGAAGACCGCTTTTGTTTGGTACCACAGAGGAATTTCTAAGGAGCTTTGGGGTTTCGTCTATCGACGAGCTGCCGGTACTAAGCCCTGTGCAGGTTGAGGAGTTTAAGCAGGAGGCAGAGGAAGAGATGCACGTGAAGCTTGATGTGTAGTGCAGGTGTATTGCGTAAGCTGCCATTTCATATAATAAGGACATGCAAATAATCATATATATTACCGATGGAGGTAATTATATGATTATTTTTTTGAAAAAATATAAGTCGAAAATAGCTTTAATGGTTTTTATTTGTGTGTTGGTTTGTACTGTCAGCTGTTTGCTTGATTTTAAGACGGTAGAAAAGCAAAAAATGCCCGGTTTGGAAAAGAAAAGTGTGTTTATGGCGGCTGAAAATACTGATGCTAAGAATACTGACAAAGCCGTAAATGAGCCCAGGCTTCATGCTGTTTCAGCGGCATTATATGATGCGGATGACGAGACGTTTATATATGGCAGAAATATGAGAGACAGCATGGCAAATGCCAGCACCACGAAGCTTCTTACGTGCATTGTGGCACTTGAGAAAGCCGATATAAATGATATGGTCACGGTTTCACAAAATGCCGCATCACAGCCTGCGGTCAAGCTTGGACTTGTGGCAGGGAATAGTTATAATATGAAGGATTTACTCTATGGCATGATGCTTGAGTCGTTCAATGACTGTGCCTATGCGATTGCGGAGCATGTGGGTGGCTCGACGGAGGGCTTTGCAAAGCTTATGAATGAAAAAGCAAATGAGATAGGGTGCCTTGGCACGTATTTTATTACACCAAACGGGCTGGATGCTGAGAATGATATAAGCTTTCACCACTCCACGGCGGGAGATTTGTGTGTTATAATGTCTTATTGTGCGTGGAAATCACCAAAATCAACACAGTTTCTTGAGATAACACAGACTATGCAGTACACATTTGAGACAGAGGAAGGTCAGATGGTTTTTAGCAATCACAACAGGCTCCTTACGGAGACGGATTATTGCATATCGGGAAAGACCGGCTTTACCACAAAAGCAGGCTACTGCTATGTCGCAGCAGTTGAAAAGGATGGAAGGAGAATGTGCCTTTCTCTCTTGGGCTGTGGGTGGCCAAACAATAAAAACTATAAGTGGGCTGATGCAAAGAGTCTGGTGGAGTATGCGGTTTCAGATGCTGCCTGAGATTCTTACTGTGATGCTGCTTGTGTAACAGCACAACAGACCGGTGATACACGAAACACAATTAACTTAAAATATATAGAAAATAACAAGAAGAATAAGAAAATTTGCAAGAATTTTCTCAAGAATTTTACAATTAATATAGGAAATTTTTTCTAAACAAAAATAAAGGTTAAAAATTTAACAAATTAGTTGAAAAAAATTTAGAAATAGTCTATTATCATACTAGCGAAAAATTTTATTTTTTTATAGATGGAGGATATAAAATGAGTAGTAACAATCAAAGCTTGGCAATGCAGCGTATTGCTAAGTTAGTCGACGAGAACAGTTTCATGGAAATAGGTTCTCTTGTGACAGCTCGCAGTACAGATTTTAACCTTACTGCAGCAAAAGCTCCTTCAGATGGTGTTATTATCGGACACGGTCTGATTGATGGAAATCTTGTATTTATCTACAGCCAGGATGCAACAGTTCTTAACGGAACAATCGGCGAGATGCATGCAAAGAAAATTGCTTCTGTATATGATATGGCCATGAAAATGGGCGCACCTGTTATCGGATTTATCGATTGCGGTGGTATCAGACTTCAGGAGTCAGTTGATGCTTTAGACGGATTTGGTCTTATCTACGCCAAGGAAGTTGCAGCAAGTGGCGTTATTCCACAGATTTGTGGTGTATTCGGTAATTGTGGTGGCGGACTTTCTGTAGTACCGGCTCTTTGTGATTTCGCTTATATCGAAGAGTCTAAGGGCAGAATGTTTGTTAATACTCCTGATGCAATAGAGGGTAACCGCGTTGAGAAATGCGATACAGCAGCAGCTTCATTCCAGAGTGAGAACAATGGATGTGTAGACGGAATCGGTTCAGAGGATGATATTATCGCTGATATCAGAGCTCTTGTCAGCATGCTTCCGCTCAACAACGAGGGAGATGTATACACAGACTCATGTGAGGATGATCTCAACAGAGCATGTAACAGCATGGCTGATATGAAGGCTGATCCAAGATTCCTCTTATCAGAGCTTTCTGATGATCATGTATTCTTTGAGACAAAGAAAGACTTTGCCAAGAATATGGTAACAGGCTTTGTTAAATTAAACGGCATGACAGTCGGTGCAGTTGCAAACTGCAGCACAGTATATGATGCTGAGGGCAAGAAGGCAGAGGAGTTTGCACTTTCTCTTACTGCAAAGGGCTGTAACAAGGCAGCTGAGTTTGTATCATTCTGTGATGCTTTCTCAATTCCTGTACTTACACTTACAAATGTTAACGGATTCAAGAACTGCATGTGCTCTGAGAAGAAGCTTGCAAAGGCTCTTGCCAGAATGACATACGCATTCTCAAGTGCAACATGTCCTAAGGTTAACCTGATTACAGGAGAGGCTTACGGAAGCGCATATGTTGCAATGAACTCTAAGTCAATCGGAGCTGATATGGTTTATGCATACCCTGATGCAAAGATTGGTATGATGGATTCAAAGATTGCAGCTGAGATTATGTATCCGGGCGCTGATGCAAAGGAAATCGATGAGAAGGCAGCTGATTACGAGAAGCTTCAGTCTTCTGTTTCATCAGCAGCAGCCAGAGGATATGTAGACCTCATCATTGATCCGGCTGACACAAGAAAATATCTTGTAGGTGCTTTTGAGATGCTTTACACCAAATATGTAGATGCACCAGAGAAGAAACACGGAACTAAATAATAGAAAGGCGCATTTTGTTATGAAGAAAAAAATAACATATATCCTTAGCCTTCTTATGATTGTATGTATGCTTGGAGCATGTGGCTCTGACAATGCCGAAAAGACATACGGCGGATACACAACAGACGAGCTTCATACTGAGGCAACAGACAGCCTTGGCAATATCCAGAACTACATTGCGCTCGTAGATAGTTGTGGCGGTTATGACAACTATGAGAAGAGTGTCAAGGAAGTTGAGGAGAAGACAGGCATGACAGAGGGTGAGGTTGTTTACAACACACTCGGACAGTCGGGAAGAAGCGTTTCAATGAAAAATATCGACGCTGAGCTTGATGCCGTTTCATCATGGCTTGATCTGGTTGACAAATACGGAGACGTAAAGGATGCAACTAATGGCAAGGATTTTACAGTAACCAAGTCAGGTGGTACACTCACTACCGATATGACACTTACATTTGGCAAGCAGGATGTAACATACGAATTAGTATATGATTCGGTTACCATGGAGGTAACAGGTATCTCACTTACTCCTGTTCAGACAATGGGACAGAAGCTTGCTAAGGCAGGACAGAACACAGTAATTTCAATGAGTATTGTATTCTGTGTACTTATTCTTATCTCTCTTATCATTTACTGCTTCAAGTTTATTGCTCTTATCGGCAATAAGCCAAAGAAGGCAGAAGCAAAGAGCGAGCCTGAAAAGAAAGAGACTGCTGTTGCAGCAGCACCTGCTACAGACCTTACAGATGATACAGAGCTTGTAGCTGTTATCTCAGCAGCTATAGCAGCAAGCGAGGGTACTACAACAGAGGGCTTTGTAGTCCGTTCAATCAATAGAAGATAATTTAGGAGGACATTTGAGATGAAAAACTATACAATTACCGTTAACGGAAATGTTTACGATGTTACAGTAGAAGAGACAGGAAGCACACCTAGCACAGCAAGCACACCTAGAAGAGCTGCAGCACCTGCTGCCGCTGCACCAAAGGCTGCTGCACCTGCAGGAGCAGGAAGCATCAAGGTTGAGGCCGGAGCTGCCGGAAAGGTATTTAAGCTCGAGGCTAAGGTTGGCGATGCAGTAAAGAAGGGTGATACACTTCTTATTCTTGAGATCATGAAGATGGAGACACCTGTTGTTGCACCACAGGATGGAACAGTAGCAAGCATTGATGTTGCTGTTGGTGATTCAGTAGAGTCAGGTGCATTACTTGCAACATTAAACTAATTCCAGGAGGTAAACTAATTTGAGTTACGTAGGTGAAACACTTTCAAACCTCCTACATCAGACTGCCTTTTTTAATATGATTGCTGTAGCATGTGTATTCCTGTTTTTGGCTATTAAAAAAGGATTTGAGCCTTTACTTTTAGTACCTATTGCTTTTGGTATGCTCCTTGTTAATATCTATCCTGATATTATTGTAAGTCCTGAGCACTCAAGCAATGGAGTAGGTGGTTTACTTTATTATTTCTATACACTTGATGAGTGGTCAATTCTTCCTTCACTGATTTTCCTCGGTGTCGGAGCTATGACAGACTTTGGTCCGCTTATCGCAAACCCTATCAGCTTCTTACTCGGAGCTGCAGCACAGTTTGGTATTTTCGGAGCTTATTTCCTTGCAATCCTTCTCGGATTCAATGACAAGGCAGCAGCAGCCGTATCTATCATCGGTGGAGCTGATGGACCTACATCTATTTTCCTTGCCGGAAAATTAGGTCAGACAGGTCTGATGGGACCTATCGCCGTGGCAGCGTACTCGTACATGGCATTAGTACCTATCATCCAGCCGCCAATTATGAAATTATTTACTACAAAGAAAGAGCGTGCAATCAAGATGCAGAACCTTCGTCCTGTAAGCAAGCTTGAGAGAATTCTCTTCCCTGTAGTAGTTACTATCGTTGTTTGTACACTGCTTCCAACTACAGCACCACTCGTTGGTATGCTCATGCTTGGAAACCTTTTCCGTGAGTCTGGTGTAGTACGTCAGCTTCAGGAGACAGCAAGCAACGCCCTTATGTACATTGTAGTTATCTTACTCGGTACATCAGTAGGTGCTTCTACAAGCGCAGAGTCATTCCTTAATATGAGCACAATCAAGATCGTTATCCTTGGTCTTATTGCATTCATGGTGGGAACTGCTGCCGGAGTACTTTTTGGAAAGCTTTTATGCTTCCTTACAAAAGGCAAGATCAATCCACTTATCGGTTCAGCCGGTGTATCCGCTGTTCCTATGGCTGCCCGTGTATCTCAGAAGGTCGGTGCAGAAGAGGATCCAACAAACTTCCTTCTTATGCATGCTATGGGACCTAACGTAGCCGGTGTTATTGGAACTGCCGTAGCGGCCGGATGCTTCATGGCTATATTCGGTATTTAGATTTAATTAAGGAGGATTAATCATGTCAGAAGTGGTAAAGAAACCATTAAAAATAACAGAAACTGTTCTTCGTGATGCACATCAGTCACTGATTGCAACCAGAATGACAACAGAGCAGATGCTTCCAATCGTTGACAAAATGGACAAGGTTGGATACAACGCAGTAGAGTGCTGGGGTGGTGCAACATTTGATGCCTGCCTTAGATTCTTAAAGGAAGATCCATGGGATCGTCTCAGAAAATTAAGAGACGGCTTCAAAAATACAAAGCTCCAGATGCTTTTCCGTGGACAGAATATCTTAGGATATCGTCCATATGCAGATGATGTTGTTGAGTATTTCGTACAGAAGTCAATCGCAAACGGAATCGATATCATCCGTATTTTCGACTGCTTAAATGATATCAGAAACTTACAGACAGCAGTTACAGCATGTAACAAGGAAAAGGGACATGCCCAGGTAGCTCTTTCATACACACTTGGAGATGCTTACACACTTGACTACTGGATGGATATGGCAAAGAGAGTTGAGGACATGGGTGCTGACTCACTTTGTATCAAGGATATGGCCGGTCTTTTAGTTCCTGCAAAGGCTACAGAGCTTGTTCAGGCTTTAAAGGATTCTACAAGCCTTCCTGTTGAGCTTCATACACACTACACATCAGGTGTTGCTTCAATGACATACATGAAGGCTGTTGAGGCCGGAGTTGATATCATTGACACAGCTATGTCACCATTCGCTCTTGGAACAAGCCAGCCTGCAACAGAGGTTATGGTTGAGGCATTCAAGGGCACAGAGTTTGATACAGGTCTTGATCTTAATCTCTTAAGTGAGATTGCTGATTACTTCAGACCAATGAGAGAGGAAGCTTTAGCTTCAGGTCTCATGAACCCAAAGGTACTCGGAGTAAATATCAATACTCTCCGTTATCAGGTTCCTGGAGGAATGCTTTCAAACCTTATTTCACAGCTCAAGGAGCAGGGCAAAGAGGACAAGTACGAGGAGGTTCTCGCAGAGGTACCTCGTGTGCGTAAAGACCTCGGTGAGCCACCACTTGTAACTCCTTCTTCACAGATCGTTGGTACACAGGCTGTATTTAACGTACTCATGGGCGAGAGATACAAGGTTGCTACTAAGGAGACTAAGGATATCCTTCTTGGTAAGTATGGTCAGACAGTTAAGCCTTTCAACCCAGAGGTTGTTGACAAGGTTCTTGGCGATGATAAGAAGAATGCCATCACATGTCGTCCGGCAGATCTTCTTGAGCCTGAGCTTGACAAGATTGAGGCTGAGATGAAGCAGTGGAAACAGCAGGATGAGGATGTTCTTTCTTATGCTCTATTCCCACAGGTTGCTACTGATTTCTTCAAGTACAGACAGGCACAGCAGACAGGTGTTGATGCAAAGGCCGCTGATACTGAGAATAAGGCTTACCCTGTATAGTATTTAAAATATAATACATGCTTTTGAATTTCAAACAGGTCCGGCTTTGCCGGGCCTGTTTTTTGTATTGTGTGGCAAAAAATATAAATTCGCTCTTTCATATAGAGGAAAAAAGTGATAATATTTTAAGGTATGAAAAAATTGCTGCAAAGCACACAAATGTGTGAAGCACAGACATAAACGGGAAAGCTCAGGAGTATATGATGTCAAATACTAACGACTTACTTAACAGGATAAATGCTAAATACAGTACGATGAGCAAGGGACACAAGCTGCTTGCTACATACATAACTGATAATTATGATAAGGCTGTCTTTCTGACAGCGGCTAAAATGGGCGAGACGGTAGGAATTTCTGAGTCTACGGTTGTCAGGTTCGCTACATCGCTCGGATATAAGGGATATCCCGATTTTCAGAAGGCACTTGAGGAGCTTGTAAGGAACAAGCTCAATTCGGTTCAGCGAATGGAGGTCACATATGGGCGTATCAGCCAGTCACAGATTCTTGAGACTGTACTGCAGTCTGATCGTGACAAGATTAAGACCACTCTGGAAAAAATTGATGCGGATGCATTTGATCTGGCGGTAGATACTATTTTACAGTCAAGGAAAATTTATATTGTCGGAATCAGAAGCTGTGCACCTCTTGCGAGCTTTCTTGCATTTTATATGAATCTGATGTTTGAGGATGTGTGTCTGCTTACGACAAACAGCTCGAGCGAGCTTTTTGAGCAGATGGTGCGTATTGGCAAGGAGGATGTGATTATTGGCATCAGCTTTCCGCGTTACTCTATGCGTACTCTTAAGGCGCTGGAATTTGCCAACAACAGGAGTGCAAAGGTTATCACTATCACAGACAGTATTCATTCACCGATGAATCTATATTCTTCATGCAATTTGATTGCCGATAGTGATATGGCCTCTATAGTTGATTCACTTGTTGCTCCGCTTTCTGTCATCAATGCCTTGATTGTGGCTCTTTGCATGAAAAAGCAGAGTATTGTTGCAAAGACACTGACAGAGCTTGAGGATATATGGAATGAGTATCAGGTGTACGAGAATGATGAGATTGATTACATTGATGACTCTATAAAGGTACATTACGCTAAGCTGGGGGATTCACAGGATGAGTAAGAAAATTATTGTGGTAGGTGGCGGAGCCGCCGGAATGCTTGCGGCATATTTTGCTGCAGACGCAGGAAATAAGGTTACGCTTCTTGAAAAAAATGAAAAGCTTGGGAAGAAAATATATATAACCGGAAAAGGCAGATGCAACCTGACCAATGCGTGCGATGTCGAGGAGCTTTTTTTAAATGTAAAGAGTAACAGCAAGTTTTTGTACAGCGCTTTTTATGGCTTTGACAACAGCAGGGTGATTGATTTTTTTGAGAGTCATGGCATGCCTGTAAAGGTGGAGCGTGGCAATCGTGTATTTCCGGTATCTGATAAGTCGTCGGATGTGATTTTTGCTTTACAGAGAGCTTTGAAGGAAAAGAAAGTGGAGGTATTGCTTCATACTGAGGTATCGAAGCTGTGCTATGAGAAAATCACTGATACAAAGGCAGATGAAGAAGCTAGTGATAAAAAAACTGAATTAAAAATAACAGGTGTCATATTAAAGGATGGCACCAAAATGGCTGCTGATGCAGTCATTGTTGCCACAGGAGGACTTTCGTATCCTTCTACAGGCTCTACAGGTGACGGCTACAAAATGGCAGAGGATGCAGGTCATACTGTGACAGAGTGCACACCGTCGCTTGTGCCATTTAATGTAAAGGAAGAGTGGGTAAAGAGGCTTCAGGGACTTTCACTTAAAAATACGGCTATTTCCATATATAGTGGCAAAAAGAAGCTTTATGAGGATTTTGGAGAGATGCTTTTTACGCATTTCGGGGTCAGCGGCCCTATGATTTTGTCTGCGAGTGCATCAATTAAGCAAAGCCTTGTTAAGCAGCCTCTTGACATGTATATTGATTTGAAGCCGGCTCTCACACAGGAGGCCTTGGACAAGAGGATTCTCAGGGAGTTTGAGGAGGCAAAAAACAAGCAGTTTAAGAATTCGATAAACAAGCTTTTGCCTGCAAAAATGATTCCAGTGATAATTGAGCTTTCAGGCATTGACCCGGATAAGAAGGTCAATGAGATATCGAAAGAGGAAAGAAACAGACTTCTTATGCTTTTTAAGAAGCTGCCTGTCACTCTTAATGGTCCAAGAGGATATAATGAAGCTATTATCACAAAGGGCGGCATAAAGGTGAAGGAAATCAATCCATCCACTATGGAGTCGAAGCTTGTGAATGGTCTTTACTTTGCCGGCGAGGTGCTGGATCTGGATGCATATACGGGAGGCTTCAATCTGCAGATAGCATGGTCCACAGGATATCTGGCAGGAACAAGTGCAGCGGTTTGATGATAATGAACAATAATATTTTAAGGAGAAATTATGAGATACAATATAGCAATTGACGGACCGGCAGGAGCCGGAAAAAGCACTATAGCAAAGAGACTTGCAAAGGAACTTGGCGCAATTTATGTCGATACAGGTGCCATGTACCGTGCCATGGCATACTATTTTATCCAAAAGGGTGTGGACAAGGATGATATTGACACCATCACGAAGCTGTGTAAGGATGTTGAGGTTACTATCAGCTATGAAAACGGTGAACAGCAGGTTATCTTAAATGGTGAGAATATCACAGGCTTTATAAGACAGGAGGCTGTCGGCAATATGGCATCAGCTACCAGCGTCTATCCTGTAGTAAGAGAAAAGCTTGTTGAGCTTCAAAGACAGCTCGCTGCCAGAGATCGGAAGAGCGTCGTGTAGGGAAAGAGTGTAGATCTC
>OODL01001780.1_pt1 | contig 16626 bp, 16 predicted proteins | sample 1671181 | NCBI WGS metagenome assembly OODL01 (sample SAMN06348130, study PRJEB24527) | human gut metagenome | biome: human gut; feature: ankylosing spondylitis patient; material: feces | host: Homo sapiens | place: China | collected 2015-10 | reverse complement strand
CGAAGTGCGTTACCTGCCGCAGCAGGGTTTCATTCCCGGCTGGCTGACGTTGGACCGGGTGCTGCGTGATTACGACATGACGCGCGGCGACCTGCTGAAATGGTTTCCGCTCTTCGAAAAACTGTTCGGAACCAAGATTTACGCGATGTCGGGCGGCGAACGGCGGATTCTGGAGTGTTACCTGATCCTGCGCAGCCCCACGCGGTTCGTACTGCTCGACGAGCCTTTTTCGCAGGTCGCGCCCCTGCATGTCTCTGCGCTTAAGCGACTGATCCTGCAGGAGCGGGCGTCCAAAGGCATCCTTCTGACCGACCATATGCACCGCCATGTCACCGACCTCGCCGACCGCCTTTACGTCATGGCCGACGGCCGGACCTACCTCGCGCAGGGCGAAGAAGACCTTGTCAGATACGGTTATCTGACGCATTTATAGCGATTGTGCGGCCGGCCGATTTGTTTTTGCGCCCGGCTTGCACTATCTTTGCCGCAAACAAACTCCGGCTTAGACAGGATGCGCCCCGGCATCGCCCAATGAATTTGGCTTTGCGCCCGGCTTGCACTGTCTTCGCACCCAATACGGCACATTATGGCAGGATCGAATTTTGTAGATTACGTAAAGATATTCGCCCGTTCGGGTCACGGCGGAGCCGGCTCGGCGCATTTCCGCCGCGAGAAATTCGTGGCTTTCGGCGGCCCCGACGGCGGCGACGGCGGCAAGGGCGGCAGTATCGTCCTGCAGGGCGACAGCCAGTACTGGACCCTGATCCACCTCAAATACCAGCGCCACCAGTTCGCCGAGGACGGCGAGGGCGGGTCGGGTGCCCGTTCGTCGGGCAAAGATGCGCGCGACATCGTCATCCCCGTGCCGCTGGGCACGGTGGCCAAGCGTGTCGTGGAGAACGAGCAGGGCGAGACGGAGTTGGTGCCTGTGGGCGAGGTGACGGCCGACGGCGAGCGGCTGGTACTGCTCAAAGGCGGCCGCGGAGGACTGGGCAACTGGCACTTCAAGAGTGCGACGAATCAGGCGCCGCGTTATGCGCAGCCGGGCGAGGAGGGCGACGAAGGGGCTTTCGTATTGGAGTTGAAGGTGCTCGCCGACGTCGGGCTGGTCGGGTTCCCGAATGCCGGCAAGTCGACGCTGCTGTCGGTCGTGTCGGCTGCCAAGCCCAAGATCGCCAACTACGCCTTCACGACGCTCGAACCCAATCTGGGTATCGTCGAGTGTCGTGACGGCAAGTCGTTCGTCATGGCCGACATCCCGGGGATCATCGAGGGGGCGCACGAGGGGCGCGGACTGGGGCTGCGCTTCCTGCGCCATATCGAGCGCAATTCGGTGCTGTTGTTCATGGTGCCGGCCGATGCCGACGATATTCGCCGCGAGTACGAAATCCTGCTGGGCGAGTTGACGCAGTACAATCCGGAGTTGCTGGACAAGCAGCGGTTGCTGGCCGTGACGAAGAGCGACATGCTCGACGAGCAGTTGATCGCCGAGATGCGGACGCACCTGCCCGAAGGGATTCCGGCGCTTTTCATCTCGTCGGTGACGGGATACAACATTCCGCAGTTGAAGGATCTGCTGTGGGAGGCGCTGCATAAGTAATGGAGGAGTTCGACGCCGAAATTTACGATATCGTCCGCCAGATACCGCCGGGCAGGGTCGTGACTTACGGACAGTTGGCACGGCTCGCGCAGCGTCCCCGTTGGGCGCGGCGGGCGGGACGGGCGCTGGCGAATGCTCCCGAAGGATTGCCCTGTCACCGCGTCGTGAACAGCAGCGGAAGGCTTGCGCCCGGATGGCCGGCCCAGCGGGAGTTGTTGGAGCACGAGGGCGTGACGTTTCGCCGCAACGGCTGTGTCGATCTTTCGAAGCACCTGTGGGAGGAAATCGCACCGATTGCATGAGCCGTGCGGCAGGGAGAGGAAAGAGATTGGTTCTTCGTAAAAATCCACTGAATTTTGCAGTTGCATCGACTGTTCGCCGACGGCGGCAGGATGCACGAACCCTGGCGAGTTGCAGTCCGCCGCATGGGGCGGCGGCGAACTGCCGGCATCGCAAAGCGATGCCGAATGATCCTGATGACTGAGGTGTTTTTGAAAATAAGCAGCGCCGTTCCTCACGGAATCCGCCCTTGCCGCAACGATCGCGACAGGGGGCGGATTTTCAGTATCGGCAGCCGGAATTCGGCCGGAGGTCAGACCGTCGCCTCTTTTTCGGCGGCTGCGTAGTCGCGTTTGCCGAAGATGAGCGACCCGATGCGTACCATCGTCGTTCCGTAGTCCAGCGCCAGCGGATAGTCGTCCGACATGCCCATCGAGAGCGTGTCGAACGAGGAGTCGAAATACGCTTCCAGCTCCTTTTTATATTGTTGCAGCAGTTCGAAGTCGAGCCGTACGCGGAATTCGTTGGAGGTGTAGGTGGCGATACCCATCACGCCGCGCACGCGGACCCCCTTCATGGCTGCCAGTGCACCGCTTTTGACGTATTTCAGCAGCGCGTCGTAGGTCCATCCCGACTTGGTCTCCTCGTCCGCGACGTGGATTTCGAGCAGAATGTCGATTACGCGGCCGTTGCGGATCGCCTCGTCGTTGATTACCCGGATGAGCCGTTCGCTGTCGGCCGAATGGATCAGCGCGACGAAGGGGGCGATGAGCTTTACCTTGTTGGTTTGCAGGTGCCCGATCATGTGCCATTCGATGTCCTTGGGCAGCGCTTCGTATTTTGCAGCCAGCTCCTGCGGCCGGCTCTCGCCGAAGATGCGCTGTCCTGCGGCGTAAGCCTCTTCGATGAGGGCCGGGGCGTGCGTTTTGGATACGGCCACCAGCGTGACGCCTTCGGGCAGTGTCTCCCGCACGTCCGATAATTGACTTCTGATCGACATACTCTACTCTTTTTTTCGGTTAACGCTCGGGTAAAATTAGATAATTTTTTCGTATTTTTGACCGCAAACCCGATTTTGTTTATGAAGAAGCCTTTATTTTGTCTGCTGACGGTCTTGACGCCGTTCCTTTTGCTCGAAAGCACCCCTGCCGGAGCGTGTACCAACTTCATCGTCACGCGCGGCGCTTCGACCGATTCGACGACGCTGGTGAGCTATTCCGCCGATTCGCATGCGCTGTACGGCTGCCTCTATAAGTTCAACGCACCGAAGGGCGGGTTCCGTGCGGGCGAAATGCTCTCCGTCTACGAGTGGGACACGGGGCGTTATCTGGGCGACATCCCGCAGGTGGAACATCCCTATTCCACGGTGGGGAACATGAACGAACATTCGCTCATCATCACTGAAACGACCTACGGCGGCCGCGGCGAACTGGCCGATTCGACGGGACGCATGGACTACGGTTCGATGATCTACATCACGCTGCAACGCGCCCGCACGGCGCGCGAGGCGATCCGCGTGATGGCCGATCTGGCCGATACCTACGGCTATGCGTCGGAAGGCGAGTCGTTTTCGATCGCCGATGCGGACGAGGCGTGGATCATGGAGGTGATCGGCAAGGGTTTCGAACCGGACGGCAAGGGTGGCAACGCCCGCAAGGGAATCGTGTGGGTGGCGCGCCGCATTCCCGACGGTTATGTGTCGGGCCATGCCAATCAGGCGCGCATCACGACCTTCCCGCTCGACGATCCCGAGAACTGCCTCTATTCGCCCGACGTGATCTCGTTCGCCCGCGAGATGGGGTACTACGAGGGACCGGATGCGGAGTTCAGTTTCTGCGACGCTTATGCGCCGGCCGATTTCTCGGCACTGCGTGCCTGCGAAGCCCGCGTGTGGAGTTTTTTCCGCCGCGTGGCCGACGGAATGGACGCCTATACCGACTACGCGATGGGGCACAATCCCGCCAACCGGATGCCGCTGTGGGTGAAACCTTCGAAAAAGGTCTCTCCCAAGGAGGTGTTCGATGCCATGCGCGACCACTACGAGGGGACGCCGATGGACATGACCAGGGATCTGGGTGCCGGCGGTTGCGGGCTGCCGTATCGCTGGCGGCCGATGTCGTTCGAAGTCGACGGTACGGAGTACGTCAACGAACGTGCCACGGCCACGCAGCAGACCGGTTTCTGGCTGGTGGCGCAGGCGAACCGTGCGGCGGGCGACGATCTGGGGATTCTGTGGTTCGGCGTCGACGATGCCGCCACGTCGTGTCTTACGCCGATCTATTGCTCGATCGATCGCGTGCCCGAATGTCTGAGCGAAAACAACGGGTCGATGTTGAAGTATTCCCCCACGTCGATGTTCTGGCTCTTCAATCGCGTTACGAATTTCGCCTACCTGCGCTACGACCGCATGTCGAAGGATTTGCAGGCGGTAGCCGATCGGTGGGAGAATCGGGTGCTCGGCGAGGTGCGCGAGGTCACGGCCGAGGCGCGGAAGCTCGAAGGGGAGGCGCGCGTGAAGTACGTGACCGACTATTCGGTGATGATGGCCCAGACCTTGTTCGATCTGTGGAAGCAGATGGACGAATATTTGCTGGTGAAGTATATCGACGGCAATGTGAAGGGCGAGACCGAACCCGGCAAATTCAAGGATAACGGCAACGGCCGCGATATCCCGGGCGAAATACTCTTCCCGGGTTACGACGAGAAGTGGCAGCGCGCCGTGGCGGCCGACAACGGCGAGACGTTGAAAGTAATTAAAAATTAAGGGGTGACGGGTTGTGTAAAGGACAATCCGTCCCGTTGGAAATTCATACGTTATGAACCATTACGATATTCTGGTGATCGGCGGCGGCCCGGGCGGTATGGGCGCTGCGCTCCGAGCCGCGGAACTGGGGCGCAAGACGGCGCTCGTCGAACGCGCCGAGCTGGGAGGCGTCTGCCTCAACTGGGGGTGTATCCCCACCAAGGCGCTGCTCAAAAGCGCGCAGGTCTACCACTATTGCCGTACGGCCGATGCTTTCGGCGTGACGCTCGGCGGCGAGGCGAAGCCCGATATGGCGCGTATCGTCGCCCGTTCGCGCGGCGTCTCGGAGACGATGCGCAAGGGCGTCGGGTTCCTGCTGGAGAAGAACAAGGTCGATGTGTTGCGCGGCGAGGCCCGTCTTGCGGGCGAAGGCCGTGTGATCGTGGCCGACGAAACGGTTTCGGCCGACCATATCATTCTGGCGACGGGGGCGCGGCCGCGCGAAATGCCCTTCATGCCGATCGACCACGAGCATGTCCTCTCGTCGCGCGACGCGTTGGTGCTCGACGAATTGCCCGAATCGATGGTCGTCGTCGGATCGGGTGCCATCGGCTGCGAGTTCGCGTCGTTCTACGCTGCGCTCGGCGTGCGGGTGACCGTGGTCGAGTACCTGCCGCAGTTGATGCCGCTCGAAGACGAGGAGGTGGCGCGGACGATGGAGCGGGCTTTCCGCAAACAGCGCATCGCGGTGATGACCTCCACGACGGTCAAGTCCGTGACGGTCGACGGCGAGGGCCGGTGCCGCGTGCGCATCGAAGGCAAGAAGGGCGAGGAGGAGCTCACGGCCGACAAGGTGCTTTCGGCCGTCGGCATCAAATCCAACATCGAAGGACTCGGGCTGGAAGAGCTGGGCGTGCGTGTCGAACGCGACAAGATCGCGGTGGACGAACACTACCGCACCAATGTCGAGGGGGTCTATGCCGTGGGCGACATCGTGCCCGGACCGGCATTGGCCCACGTCGCGTCGGCCGAAGCGCTGCACTGCGTGGAACATATCTGCGGCGTCGAATCGGATCCGGTGGATTACTCGGTCATCCCGTCGTGCGTCTTCACTTCGCCCGAGGTGGCGTCGGTCGGCCTGACCGAGCGCGAGGCGCTGGCCCGGGAGATTCCCTATACGGTGGGGCGCTATTCGTTCATGGCCTCGGGCAAGGCTGCGGCCGCCGGCGAACGCGACGGCTTCGTGAAACTGCTTTTCGACGCCGACCGCAAGCTGATCGGGGCGCATCTGGTAGGAGCCAGCGTGACCGAGATGCTCGCCGAGCCTGCGCTGGCCTGCCGTCTGGGGGCCACGGCGCGGCAGATCGCCCGTACGATCCATGCCCACCCGACGATGAACGAAGGGGTGATGGAAGCCGCGGCGGCGGTGCCGGAGCACTGATCGGCGCGGCGGGAGAAAAAGGCGGGGTGCGATCTTGACGGTTGCACCCCGATTTATTGTCGGTCGAAGAGGATTTCGTGGTTGGTGATGCGAAGGCGGTAGCGGCCGTTGAAATACTCGACGATGCCGCAGAGCGTTCCTTCGCCTGCGGGCAGCGGTTTGCGGGCATAGTCGCAGCGGCGGTCGGTGCGGACGACGAATTGCCGGCCGGCCGTATCGAGAAGCGTGCGGTCGGTCGTGACGGGGTCGCCGGTTTCGGGGTCGAAGTCGCACCATGTCGTCGCCTCCTCGGCCAAACGCACCCGGTCGAAGCGCACGTAGCGGCTGATGTGGCGGGGTGCGACCTCCTCGAAACCGAGCGTCAGCGGTTGCCGGCGCGTAGCGGCCGGTGTCACGGCGAGGTAGCGCGCCACGTCGGCCGCGGGGATACGGTCGACGCAATAGTCGCCCGTGGGGAACGTTCCCAGCAGCAGCGTGCCGCCCTCGCTGCCGAGCGCCAATCCCTGACAGTTGATCGTGACGAAGTCGAACAGACGGCAGGTGCGGTAGAGCCGTTCGTCGTCGATCGAGAGGACGATGCCGCCCGTGTCGTCCTCCACGACGATCTCCTTGTAGAATTCGCCCGCGGTGTCGTTGGCCACGATGTGTCCCTGAATCGATATTTCCTGCGTGATGCGGGTCGTGCGGTCGTGGTAGAGCGATTTGAGGACGCTGATGCTCTGGACACCGATCGGCGGAACGTCACCCTCCTGTGCATCCTTTTCGTACGACAGCCGGTCGTCGTCGCGGCATCCTGCGATGCCGGCGGCAAGGAGTGCCAGTGCGCAGAGGCTAATGCGTGCAGTCGTTCTCATCGCGCATTTGGAGGATGAATTGTTTGCCGTAACTGCCGGCCGTGCCGTATTCGAGCACACCCGTCAGCGAGCACTCTCCCGCCGGAATCTCCCGATCGGCGAAACGGGCGTAAGCACTCGTATAGACGGCGATCGTCCGCCCCGCGGCGTCTTCGAAAAGCCGGTAGCCCTCCCACGTTTGCGGGACGGCCTGTTCCGCGTCGGGGCGGAACCGCAGGGCGTCGATACGAACCAGACGGCCGCACGACGCCGTGCCGAGTCGTGCGATTTCGCACGGTGTAGCGACGGGTTCCTGCCGTTCGCCCGTAGGATGCAGCAGCCGTTCGAGCAGCACGCGCGAGGAGATGTAGCCGGTCGGGTAGGGGCTGTACGCATCGGGCGGCAGTCCGATCTGCAATACGCCGTTCCGCTCGCCGAGCGCACAGCCCCGCAGCGAAACGGTCAGGCGGCAGCCCGGCGGACAGATCGTGTAGAGATTGTATTCGGCGATACGCAGTTCGGCTCCGCCCGTGCCGTCGTCGAGCACCAGCGTGCGGTAGAAGTTACCCGCTTCGTCGCTCGACACGACCGTACCGCTGACGGTCAATTCCTCGCGGACGACGACGGTTTCCGCATGGAGAAATGCGTGCAGCGAGGCGATCGTGATGTTCGCCGCCGGAGCGTCGGCCGGCGTATCGGGCACGTCGAAACGGTCGCGGCATCCGCACGACAAGCCGCACAGGGCGAGCAACGCGATGACGACCGGCCGTTTCATTCCCTCATCGTTCGATCCACGAATCTTTCAATCCCAGGAAATAGAGGATGCCGTCGAGGCCGATCGTGGAGATCGATTGGCCGGCGGTGGCCTTCACCTTCGGTTTGGCGTGGAAGGCGATGCCGAGTCCCGCGAGCGAGAGCATCGGCAGGTCGTTGGCGCCGTCGCCCACGGCGATCGACTGGGCGATGTTGATGTTCTCGAACTGGCACAGAAGCCGCAGCAGCTCGGCCTTGCGGCGGCCGTCGACGATCTCGCCCGCGTAGCGTCCCGTGAGACGGCCGTCGACGATCTCCAATTCGTTGGCATAGACGTAGTCGAAGCCGAACCGCTGCCGCAGGTAGTTGCCGAAATAGGTGAAGCCGCCCGAAAGGATCGCCGTCTTGTAGCCCACGCGTTTGAGAATGGTCATCATGCGTTCGAGTCCTTCGGTAATGGGCAGCTGTTGCGCGATCTCCTCCATGACCGAGACGTCGAGCCCTTTGAGCAGCGCCACGCGCTCGGTGAAACTCTCGCGGAAGTCGATCTCGCCCCGCATCGCGCGTTCGGTGATGGCGCGCACTTGCGCGCCGACGCCCGCCCGTTCGGCCAGTTCGTCGATCACTTCGGTTTCGATGAGCGTCGAATCCATGTCGAAACAGATCAGCCTCCGGCTGCGGCGGAAGATGTCGTCGCGCTGGAACGAGATGTCCACCCCGTTGTTCGAGAAGGACATGAACTGCTCCTGAATGGCCGTCGTGGCCTCCTCGGTGAGCGATCCGCGCACCGAGAATTCGATGCACGATTTGGGCGCCCGTTCGTCTTCGTGCAGCGGAACGCGGCCCGTCATGCGCTTGATCGCGTCGATGTTGAGCCCCTGCCGCGAAATCACGCCCGCCACGTCGGCGATGTGGCGCGCCGTGAGTTGACGCCCCAGCAGCGTGATGATGTAGCGGTTCTTGCCCTGCATACCCACCCATGCCGTGTAGCGCTCCTCGCTGATGGGCGTAAAGCGGATGTTGATGCCCAGCTCCGAAGATTTGAAGAGCAGCTCCTTCATGATGGCACCCGATTTGTCGGAGGTCGTCTTGATCAGGATTCCCAGCGTAAGCGACTGATGGATATTGGCCTGGCCGATGTCGAGAATGAAGGCGTCGTAGCGCGCCAGGATGTCCGTGAGCGACGACGTGAGGCCGGGCTGGTCCTTTCCGGCTATGTTGATCTGGATGATTTCTACCTGAGATTCCATGATAGGATGTTAAATGTGCAGACAAAATTAGTGGTTTTTTCGGATATAAATAGTACTTTTGTAACTTAAACGATAAGAATTTGCTTATGCTGGGATTTTTTCTGGAAGCGGAGACGCTGATTCTGCCCGACAGCGTGAAGAAGGCGCAGTGGAAACAGATCGTCGAACGGTTCACTTCGCTCGACGCCGAGACTTTCCTGCGTGACTTTACGGGACAGGTGATCTGGGTGGCGTTGAAGATCGCCGTGGCCTTCGCAATCTATGCCGCCGGGCGGTGGATCATCAACCGGCTGGTGCACCTGATGGACGCGTCGTTCGACCGCAGGCAGGTGGACAAGTCGCTGCGCTCGTTCCTGCGCAGCCTGGTCAAAGGTGCGGCCTATACCATTCTGCTGCTGATTATCGTTCAGCTGTTGGGCTTCAATACCACGTCGCTCGTCGCGCTGCTCGCGGCGTCGGGTTTCGGTATCGGTATGGCGTTGAGCGGAACATTACAGAACTTCGCCGGAGGCATAATGGTCATGTTCATGCATCCCTACCGCATCGGCGACTACATCGAGGCGCAGGGGCAGGCAGGTACGGTCAAGGAGATACGTCTCTTCTCGACGGTGGTCACCACGACCGACAACAAACGGATCTACATTCCCAACTCTTCGATTTCGAACGCCATCGTCAACAACTATTCGTCGGAGACGATGCGCCGTGTCGAATGGAAAGTCTCGCTCGCCTACGGCGACGACGTGGCGGTGGCCAAACGCACGATGCTCGCCATGCTGGAGTCCGACAAACGGGTGCTCCATACGCCGGATGCGCCGGCCGATCCGTTCGTGGCCCTGTCGGAACTGGCCGACAGCGCGATCGTCGTGGTGGCGCGGACGTGGACGCTCAACGGCGATTACTGGGATCTCTTTTTCGATATGAACGAACGGTTCTACAACGAATTGCCGCAGCAGGGGTTGCATTTCCCCTTCCCGCAGCTGGATGTGCATCTCGACAAATAAATACGGAAAACGAACGATGAAGAAGCTGATTGTATGGGCGGTGTTGTCCGCTGCGGTTGCGGTGCTGCCGTCGTGTGGAGACGATGAGGGCGAGGGATGTTCGACGCCCGTGATTTCGGAGGTGAACTACTCGCCGAAAAATCCGTCGAAGAGCGAAGAGGTGACCGTGACGGCCAGGATACGCAACGAACATTGTCCGTTCCAGGCCTGTGTGACCTACCAGGTGGATTTGATTACGGGTACGTGGGGCAATACGACGGAGAGCTATCGCTCGACCGATCCCGTCTATTCGACCGTGGCGGGCGAGACCTACGACTTCATGGCCAAGATTCCCGCCACGAAGCTGACCGGTCGCAAGGTGCGTTTCATGATCGAAGTGACCACGCAGCATCGCCTCTATGTCTCTTCTGATTTCGAGGAGTACGTCGTGCCCGGTCCGATCGAGCCCGATCCCGACCAGCCGGGCGATTCCGGCGAGAGCGACGGTTCGGAAAAATAGCGGGGAGTAGACGCTCGTGCGCCGTTCGCGGCGGAAGGTTGATGAGAACTTATTATTTTGTACGAACTTAATTCTTGAAGGTTTATGGAATTGAAGGAGATTTTGGCAATATCGGGACAGCCCGGGTTGTATAAGTATGTGGCGCAGTCGACGAACGGCGTGATCGTCGAATCGCTGCTCGACGGGAAGCGGATGAATGCTTCGGCGTCGTCGAAGGTGAGTGCCCTGACGGAGATCTCGATCTTCACCGAGGGCGACGACCTGCCGTTGGCCGACGTGTTCACCAATATTTATAACCACACGGGCGGCAAGGAGGCGATCAGCCACAAGGAGGCTCCCGAGAAGTTGAAGGCCGCTTTCGCGGAGGTATTGCCCGACTACGACCGCGACCGCGTGCATGTGTCGGACATGAAGAAGGTCTTCATGTGGTACAACATCCTGCTCGGCGCGGGATTCACCGAATTCAAACTGCCCGAGACGGAGGAGGAATAAGCCCTCCCTGTTCGCAGTCCGTACCTGCCGTCCGCTGCGATGCGGGCGGCTTTTTGTTATCAAAATGTAAAATTCGGGGGCGGCCGTTTTGCCGATTCGTTTTTTGTATTATTTTTGTCTCCGGTTGCGATGCGCCGATGCCCGATTCCCCTGTTTTATCGGGGCGGGAGGGGGCGGAGCCGCGATACCGGAACGTCTGTCGGAAACGACGCTTCCCGCAAGCGGGGAATCCTTCCGAGCGCGGGAAGCGATGATTGAAAATAAATGACGATGAAAGAGAAGAAGAAAGTTGCACTGGTGGCCCACGACAACATGAAACGCGATCTGGCGGAGTGGGTCGACTGGAATTGGGAGATTCTGCTCCGGCACCACTTGGTTTGTACCGGAACAACGGGTAAGATGGTGACGCGGACGCTGACGGAGCGGGGCGGTGCCGAGGAGATCTCGCATTTCGACATCACGCTGCTCAAATCCGGCCCGCTGGGCGGCGACCAGCAGCTCGGTTCGATGATCGCCGACGGGGAGATCAGCGCTCTGATCTTCTTTTGGGACCCGATGTCGGCGCAGCCCCACGACGTGGACGTGAAGGCGCTGCTGCGCATTGCGACGCTCTACAACGTCCCGACGGCGATCAACCGCTCGTCGGCCGATTTCCTGATCTCGTCGCCGCTCTTCGAGCACGACGACTACCGGCCCGTGGTGAAGGACTACACCTCCTACATCGAGCGGGTGTTGAAGTAGCGGTGCATGGAACGCCGATGCAAAAGGGGGTCGACAGACCCTCTTTTTCGTTTGCAGCGAGGGGGCGAACCACCGAGTTCGTTTTCCGAAGCGCTTCGCTCGACAGCGCGGGTGCTGTCGGCAGTCCGCCGCCGTTCCATGCGCGGATCGCATCCGCTTGTGCCTGTCGCGCTACCGGAGGCGAACTGCCTGCAATTCGGAGAAGGGGTACTTGCGTATAACCGTATTTTTTCACTATCTTTGACTGTGTCTTAGATACTCCGCCTCGGCAATGTTCAAATAAATTTGACATTGCCCTCGCTTATTTGTATCTTTATCCGATCTAAGAACCTGAACATGAAGAAAACGTTACTTTGCTGGCTGGCGGCCCTCGGTGCCGCGGCCGTGATTCCGGCCTGCGGCGGCGCTGCGGGCGATAAAAGTTTGTCGGGGCTCGACCGCGAACGGTTCCGCTCCGAGGTGAACGGCCGGCCGACCGACCTCTACACGCTGACCAACGCCGCGGGAATGGAGGTTTGCATCACCAATTTCGGCGGCCGGATCGTATCGGTCATGGTGCCCGACCGCACGGGAACGCTGCGCGACGTGGTGCTCGGATTCGACAATATCGCCGATTACGTGCGGATTCCGTCGGATTTCGGTGCGTCGATCGGGCGGTATGCCAACCGCATCGGTCACGGGCGATTCGTCCTCGACGGCGATACGGTGCGCCTGCCCGTGAATAACTACGGGCACTGCCTGCACGGCGGCCCCGACGGGTGGCAGTATCGCGTTTACGAGGCACACCAGCCCGACCCGCGGTCGCTCGCCCTGACATTGCATTCGCCCGACGGCGATGCGGGATTCCCCGGCGCCGTGACTGCGAAGGTAGTCTACCGCCTGACGGAGGACAACGCCATCGATATCGCCTATGAGGCGACCGCCGACCGGCCGACGGTCGTCAACCTGACGAACCACTCCTATTTCAACCTGTCGGGCGATCCTACGCATCCGATTCTCGACAACCTGCTGACGATCGCCGCCGACGGCTATACGCCTGTCGATTCGACCTTCCTGACGCTCGGACGGATCGATTCGGTCGGAGGTACGCCCTTCGATTTCCGGAGGCCGAAGGCCATCGGCGCCGAAATCGACTCCGACGACGAGCAGCTGCGCAACGGCCACGGTTACGACCACAACTGGGTGCTGGCCACGGCGGGCGATCTGTCGCGTCCGGCCGCACGACTCGTCTCGCCCGTGTCGGGTATCGCATTGGAGGTCTTCACCGACGAACCGGGCATCCAGGTCTATGTCGGCAACTTCCTCGACGGGACTGTCCGCGGGAAACACGGCATTCCCTATGCACACCGTACGGCCGTCTGCCTCGAAACGCAGCACTATCCCGATTCACCCAACAAACCGCAGTGGCCGTCGGTGGTGCTGCGTCCGGGAGAGACCTACCACAGTCGTTGCATCTATCGTTTCTCGGTCGACAAGTAGGGACGTTCCGATGAACCGCCTGACCGACATCCGTCTGCACGCGCAGCAACTCGTCGCGCCGCAGTTCGACGATCCGGCCGAGCTGATCCGCTGGATGGGCATGGTGCAGGCGCAGGAGTACAGTTCGGCCAAATGGGCCGTCGCGTTGCGGCTGCGCACGCCCGCAGCGGCGCCCGTGGAGGAGGCGTTGCGCGAAGGTCGCATCCTGCGTATGCACATCATGCGGCCGACGTGGCATTTCATCGCGGCGGAGGACGTGCGGTGGATGCTGCACCTGTCGGCACGGCGGATCCGCGCCGCCAATGCGTCGTTCGCCAAAGGCAACGGCTGCGGGTTGGACGAGGGGGACTACCTGCGTTGCAGCCGGTTGCTGGAACGGATACTCGGAGGGGGCAACCACCTCACGCGGCAGCAGATCGCAGGGGAGCTGGAACGAGCCGGAATGGCCGTCGACGCACCGCGGTTGAATCGTCTGATGATGCACGCCGAAACGGACGGCGTGGTTTGCAGCGGTGCCGACAGGGCGGGAAAACCTACCTATGCGCTGTTGGCGGAACGGGTGCCGCAGGCGGTCGATCTGCCGGAAGAGGAGGCGTTGGCCCTGCTGGCGCTCCGTTATTTCCGCAGCCATTCTCCGGCGACGTTCGACGATTTCGTCTGGTGGTCGGGGTTGCCCGTCGGGCAGGCCCGCCGCGGTGTCGGGGCGCTGGACGGGGAGTTGCTGCGCGAATCGTTCGGCGGGCGGGAGTATCTGCTGTACGAGAGTTGGGCGACCTGCCGAAAGGCGCCGGCGCACGCGCACCTGTTGCCGGCGTTCGACGAGTACCTGATCGCCTACAAGGATCGTTCGGACGTGCTGGCACCGGAGCATCGTGCGCGGGCATTCAACGACTTCGGTGTTTTCCGGCCGGTGCTGCTGCACGGCGGCCGGATCGTGGGGCAGTGGGGCCGCAAGGGAACGCAGGTCGGCGTGGAGCCGTTCGCCGGTGAAAAACGACCCTCCGCGCGACTCCTGCGGTCGGCGGAGGGTCGTTGGAAACTGTTCCGCGAGGGACAGGCGTTTTCGTAAGGGCGTTACAGTTCGTGCGACAGCGGCGCGGGCACGACCTGCGAGGTGTCGAAATCGCCCCAGCGCTCGGCGATCGAGTCGAGCGTGGCCATCAGCGCGGGAATGTCGGTCAGCGTGACGAGTTGCAGACGGGTCTGTTTGAAATCGGGCAGCCCCTTGAAGTAGTTCGAGAGGTGGCGGCGCATTTCCAGTACGCCGACGTATTCTCCTTTGATTTCCACCGATTTGCGCAGATGGCGCTTGGCGATCTCCACCCGTTCGACGACCGTAGGCTGGGGGAGTACCTCGCCGGTAGTCAGGTAGTGCCTGACTTCGCGGAAGATCCACGGCCGGCCGTAGGTGGCGCGGCCGATCATCACGCCGTCGACTCCGTAGCGGTCGAACATCGCGGCGGCTCGGGGGCCCGAATCCACGTCGCCGTTGCCGATGATCGGGATACGGATCGCGGGATTGTTCTTCACGCGACCGATGAGCGTCCAGTCGGCTTCGCCCCGGTAGATCTGGGCGCGGGTGCGGCCGTGGATCGTGAGCGCTGCGATCCCCACGTCCTGCAACCGCAGGGCGATCTCTTCGATATTCTTGTTTTCGTCGTCCCAGCCCAGACGGGTCTTGACCGTCACGGGGGTGTGGTCGACCGCCTGGACGATGCGGCGCGTCATTTCGACCATGAGCGGCACGTCGCGCATCATGCCCGAGCCGGCGCCGCGTCCGGCGATCTTCTTCATCGGGCATCCGAAGTTGATGTCGATGATGTCGGGGCCGGCGGCCTCGGCCATGCGCGCCGCTTCGACCATCGGTTCGATCAGGTGGCCGTAGATCTGGATGCCGACGGGGCGTTCGGCCTCCGTTATTTCGAGTTTTTTGAGCGACTTGGCCGCGTCGCGGATCAGGCCGTCCGACGAGATGAATTCGGTGTAGACCACATCGGCGCCGAACTCCTTGCACATCGAGCGGAACGACGGATCGGTGACATCCTCCATCGGCGCCAGAAACAGCGGCTTGTCGCCCAGTTCCAGATCAGCTATTTTCATCGGCGGGTATTGTATCGGGTGTGACGAGTATTTTGTCGATGCGTGCGCCGTCCATGTCGACGATTTCCAGCGTGAAGCGGTTCCAGTGCAGCTTCTCTCCCGTTTGGGGAATGTGGTCCAGTTCGTCGAGGATCAGCCCGCTGATCGTTTTGTAAGCGGTGTGCGGAATGACCTCCTCCATGTTGAAGTAGGCCAGAAAATCGTAGAAGGAGCACTGCCCGTCCACCAGGCAGCTCCCGTCTTCGCGCCGCACGATGTCGGGTTCGTCGAGGTCTTCGGGAATTTCGCCGACGAGGGCTTCGAAGATGTCTTTGAGGGTGACGATGCCGCGCGTGACACCGAACTCGTCGCAGACGATGCCGTAGCCCAGCTGTTCGCTGCGCAGCTGGTCCATGGCGTTGTAGACTTCGCAGCTTTCATGGAAGAACTTGACCGGCCGGAGCGTTTTGCAGAGGTTGAAGTCGGGTTCTGCGAGGTGCTGGAAGAGGTCTTTGAGGTAGACCACGCCGACGAGTTTGTCGAGCTCCCCGTCGGCGACGGGGTAAAGACTGTGCGGGTTGCGGTTGACCCGTTCGCGAATCTGGTCGGTCGTCATGGCGATGTCGATCCAGACGATTTCACTGCGGGGCGTCATCACCGAGTCGACCGCGCGGTCGCCGAGCGAAAAGACGCGTCCGACGATCTGCTGTTCGACCACGCGCACTTCGCCGTCGTCGACGCTCTCCTGGATGATCGAACGGATCTCCTCCTCGGTCACCTTGTTGTCCGACTCTTTGAGGCCCAGCAGTCGGGTGATCGCCGCGGTGCTGCGCGAAAGCAGCCATACGAACGGCGAGGCCGCCACCGAGAGTGCACGCATCGGTCGCGCGACGGCGCAGGCGATCTTCTCGGCCGTGTTCATGCCGATACGCTTGGGAACGAGTTCGCCGAAGATGAGCGTCAGGTAGGTGACGATGACGACGATCGTCACTTGGGCCGCGATCGTCGCCGTGCGCAGGGGAATACCCAGCAGAGCGAGTTCGCGGCCGAATTTCGCAGCCAGCGCATCGCCGGAGTAGATACCCGTGAGGATGCCGATGAGCGTGATGCCGATCTGGATGGTCGAGAGGAACTTGTCGGGGTCCTCGATGATCCGGAGCGCGCGCCGCGCGCCGGCGTTTCCCTGCCGGGCACGCAGTTCGAGGTTGGAACGGCGGGCCGAGATCAGTGCGATTTCCGACATGGCGAAGATGCCGTTGAGCAGGATCAGCAGGATGATGATGACGATTTCCATATTGAATGTATGCGGTATGTTCCGTACGTCGGCCGTTGTCCGGATGCGCGGGCGGGTTCATGCGCCTACGCCGGTGCGTCGGCCGTCCGGTGCGGAAGCGTATCATTTTGCAAAGATACGAAAAGTCGAGCGCAGAAGCAAG
>OODL01001776.1_pt1 | contig 16648 bp, 19 predicted proteins | sample 1671181 | NCBI WGS metagenome assembly OODL01 (sample SAMN06348130, study PRJEB24527) | human gut metagenome | biome: human gut; feature: ankylosing spondylitis patient; material: feces | host: Homo sapiens | place: China | collected 2015-10 | reverse complement strand
GTTTTCTACTTGATATATACCTTTTGCAGCAAGAACCGCGCAAAACTCAGATCAGCAGAAGTTTGGTCTGGTGGCCGTCGATGTAATCATTTTCCGCGGCATGGCAGATGTTCTCTTCCAGATACATGAACACGCGCTGACCGTCCCAGCAGGAAATGTTGTCGTAGACGTTCAGCTCGAGCGAAAAGCAGGTGTCCTCTTCGATCGTCCGTTCGCCGGTACCCGGGACAAAGCCCTGATTGGTGTAAAGGCCGATGGTGGGACCGGCGCCGTGGCCGAAGGTTCCGACGGGATGCGAGTAGAGCATCGGCTGGATGCCCTCTGCCTTGGCCTGACGCATGGCCGCGGTAAAGACGGCGTTTCCCTGCTTTCCGACGTGCATGTTCTCCATGACGATCTGACGGAAGCGGTTGCCGCAGTCCAGAAGCGCCTGCAGATCCTGCGGGACCTGCTTTTCACCTTCACGCAGAATGTAAGCTACCCACTGCATATCGGTGTGCAGCTGCACATACTGGCTGTTGATGCCGATGTCGCAGTGAATGAGATCTCCCGGCTCGATCGTCACATCAAACATTCTCGACACGCTGCTGCCGCGCCGCTGCAGGTCCACGTCCGGACCGAACCAGTAGCGGTAGCCAAGCTCGTTGATGATGCTGCGCATGCACCACTCGATGTCCGTGGTCGTCGTCTTGCCCGGAACCACGAAGTCAGAACTGAAAGTATAAAACAGAATACAGCGTGACGGTCAAAACGGTTGAGATGAAACAGGCTTCGTAAATCCGGTATCAGACCGCACGCCCTGACTACCGGATGGTTTATCTAGACATACATGAGAGGCCACCGGCAAGACAGATCCAGTAATGGGTCTGCCTTGTTGGTGGCTTTTTTGTTTTTAGTTCGATTTCACTCAGATATTCAATCAACAAAATATTCGTAGCCTGATATGCATTAGGGCTGAGGATACAAATGTGGACTTTCTCTATGAGAAGGACACATCGGTACCCTTTCCTTTGTGCGCCAAGTTATAGGCTCTAATGGATCGTGTGCCGATTACACGATCCATTTTTGTATACTCGGCCTTTTTCGCGGAGGCGGAAAGGGCGAATTATGAAGTGGCTGTGTTTTACAGCGAAATACCCGTAATCTCCTCGTTTCTCATTCCCACACAAGAAACGACAAAAGGAGATTGCAAAAATGGCATGGATCAACGGGCTTGAAAGAAAAAGGTTTAACGAGGAACAGAAACGCCTTGCAGAACAGTATCGTGCTGCAGGGATGACTGAGGAGCAGATTGAGCAGATGTATCAATTTGATCTTGTGGAATTTAACAGCAGACGTAGATTCAGCGAACATACACAACAGTTCTCAGAAAATGCTTTTGAGGAAAGTGATGATGACAAGTCGCCTCTTTTGGAAAAATATCTCGCACAGCTCTCCACCAGTCTTGACTTTTCTTTTGCCGGTGACCGGTATGGTTGGGTCGAGGAAATTGAAAAGCCAGAACTTATCAAAGGAATAAAAGCGCTGTCCAAAGAGGACATTGAACTTATTACACTCTATGTTTTTGATGATTTGACACAAAACGAAATTGGCGTTCGGTTTGGCATTTCGCAAAAAGCCGTCAGTAAGCGCATCGAGCAAATAAGAAAGCACTTAAATAAATTTTCATAATTTTTTTAATTTGGTTCTAAGAGCGGTGCTTTCGCCGGCTACCACATGAGGGGATTCCCCTCACTGGACCTTGAAAAGTGAATACCAGCAACGCGGATCACACCGCAGGTTGGGAAACGCGCACGGCGCGCGCGACGACCCGGAAGCAGCGAGCTTCCGGCGAGCGAGAAACGCGCCGTGGGCAGCCTTGGCAGGCTGCATCATGCCGCCCAACCTGTTTGGACACACAACGTCTAGCCTGCACGTAAGACAGGCTGCCATGCGCTGGGGTTGAAAGCAGTAAAGACCCCAGTCACAGGCTGTGAGAGCTGCCAAGCTCTGTCTGCGCTGTTCCCCATCGCCGGGGCGCGAGCTGCAAATACGGCGGAACAAACTTTTCAAGATAGGATGAAAAATCATGATCAACGAACTTACCAGAAAAAACGCACATACCGAACTCGACCACATCTTCAAAACCATTCTCCCCGCGCACGGCATGACGGAGCGGCCGGAACAGATCCGTCTCAGCCACACCATGCTGGACGCCATGTTTGAAAATCGCATTGCGCTGAGCGATGCTGGAACCGGCATTGGCAAGACGTATGCCTACCTGACCGCTGCCATTGTGTACAGCCACAGTAGGCTGGTGGACGGGCTCCCATTTCAGCCGGTGATCATCGCGACCTCCAGCATCGCCCTCCAGAACGCCATTGTGCGGGAGTATCTGCCGTTCCTGTCAGATGCGCTGTCGGACGATCCGCATATCACAACACCCATTCTTGCCGCCTTGCGCAAGGGCAAGAGTCACTATGTCTGTGACGAGCGGCTGCGCCAGCACCTGCAGCAGCGCCCAAACGGGAAAAACGTCATGCAGAAGAAAGAACTTTATTCCCTGCGGGATGTTCTGGATCTGGATGAAACACAGAAACTCAGCAGCTTTGACCGCGAGCGTGTCTGCGTCCCGCCGTTTTGTGACTGCAAACACCCGGACTGCCGCTATCGCCGGCATCTAACCGAATGCGGGCAGAAACGGTACCTGTTTCAGATCTGCAACCAGAATCTCTGGCTGGCAGACTGTATGCACCGGGAAAACGGCTTAAAGCCCATCCTCCCGGATGCCTGCACAGTCATTGTGGACGAAGCGCACAAGCTGCCGGAAACAGCGCGGGAAATGTTCGGCACAACCTTGACAGCCGGAGAGATCCGCGGCGCAGTCGTTCGGCTGAAGCAGGACGGATACGCGCTGGCAGCAGACCGGCTGTTTTCGGCTTCTTCCACACTTCTGCAAAAGATGGCAGAGCTGTCGCCGGAGTACCCCATTGAGCTGCTCCATGACGATCTCAGCAGAGTCCTTTCTACGCTGTTTTTGATTGGCAGGAAGCTGTCCACGTTTCTGGAACCTGCCACCAAGCGGGCGCTGGAGCAGCTCACCGACAAAGTCGTGCTGTTTCTTCGGCCCAAGACAGACGCCATCCGCTACACCGCAGAGGATGACGACGGCAAGCTCATGCTGTGCAGCGTCCCGGCAGACATCACAGCCAGAATGCAGAATACCGTCTGGAGCAAGCAGATCCCGCTCTTGCTCACCTCCGGAACGCTTGCCATTGGCAGCAGCTTTCGCCGGTTTCAGGACGAATGCGGACTGTCTGGCAATCCAAGAGTCACAGAAGCGGTTGCCGTATCGCCCTTTGACTACGCCGCAAATTGCCGCCTGTTTTTTCCACAGCGGCCACCTCGTTTTTCAGAGGACGAGCGGTATCCCCAAACCGTCGCACGGCAGATTATGTACCTGCTGCAAGCCGCGAACGGACACGCCCTTGTTCTTTTCACCTCTTACAAGGATATGTCCACTGTCTGTGAATGTCTCTACCGGCTCAAAAGCGGCATCCCAATCTTCGTCATGCGCAGGAACCACCCGCAGATACTGCGGCAATTCAAGAGCACCCCCGGAGCCGTCCTCTTGGCAACCGGAGCGGCATGGGAGGGGATGGATTTTCCCGGTGACTGTGTGTCGCTGCTTATCATTCCCCGGCTGCCGTTTGCATTCCCGGACGCCATCCACGAGCATGAAAAGAGAAACTATCCCGCCCTGCGTGACTTCATCCGGAGCGTCATCGTGCCGGAAATGCAGATCAAGCTCAAGCAGGGCTTTGGACGCGCCATCCGCACGGAAACGGACACCTGTGTCGTGGCAATTTTGGATGAACGATGCAGCGCCAAAGGCCGCTACCGACAGGATGTATTGGACGCGCTGCCGGAAATGCCGATCTTGACAGAGGTATCCGATATCCGACAATTCCTCTGCGCGGTCAAGCCGCAGAGCTATTTTGAAGCCGCAGCCTAAAAGCATCATGTAAAAACGAAAAGGAGATCAACCATGTATAAACGGAAAACAAAGCTCAGCCCCATTCAGATCAGCCTCATTGCTCTGCTCATTCTGGTGGTCATTGCTGTAATTGTCACATTCGCCGTCAAAAAGGATGACCCGAAGGAGCCTGCCGCGCAGAGCGGCATCGTCTACGACGACTCTGCCGTCGAAGGCGGCTGGGAGACGCTCTCGCAGGAGGAAATCGAGCAGCGCCTCAACGACAAGGTGCAGGCGGGCATGATCAACATCAGCTGCAACACTGCGCCTTATTTCAAGGACGGCAAGAGTGAAGGCAATGTCATGCTGGTCAATGAGCTGAACAATCTCTATCCACAGAAGGTGGAATTTTATCGCAATGACACGGGTGAAAAGATCTACGAGTCCAAAGCCATTGCGGTCGGCAGCAAGATCGAGCGCGCAAAGCTCGATGTGGAACTGCCCGCGGGCGAGTACGAATGTACCGCCTACTTTTCCAACTTAGATCCTGACTCCGGCGCAACGCTTGGTGTTGCCGGGGCCATCATCCATATCACGATCCAGGCGAACGCCGACTGAATTGCCTGCGGCTGCGGACGAATCTTTTGTCCCGACTGTGCAGTTCGGAAACCTTGGAATACACAAAGTATGCCTTCAGTTTCCAAACTTTCATTCGTGCCAAAATCTTTCGCCCACAGCTCTTGTCAATTCACTCGTCGCTCGCCAAATAATTAAAAATAAAAAGGAGAACCAACTATGAAGAACATGAAGAAACTCGTATCCCTGCTCCTCGCCGTCTGCCTCATGGCAAGCCTCGCCATCGGCGCATCCGCTGCCGAACCCACCACGGTGGATGTCTCCGGCGGCACCGGTACCTCCAGCGTCAGCCTGTCTTCCACCTCGGACGGCACACTCGACGGTGATCCTGCTGCGACCAAGATGAATGTCACCATCCCGACCATCCTCCCCATCGCAGTTGGTACGGACGGCACGGTCACGACGGCCACGGATATCCGCATCACCAACAATTCCTTTGGCGCGGTCAAGGTTGACAACGTCAAGGTCGAAGCCGGTACCGGCTGGAAGCTGACCGCGTTCGGCAGCAAGGACAGCCTTGCCAAGGTCAAGGTGGACAGCAACATGATCGGCTTCAAGCTCGCTCTTGGCGGCGGCGCGGAGCAGCTCACCAATGCGGAGAATGCGGCTTCCCAGACCCTCATCGACGGTGCCATCGAAGGCTGCTATATGTCCGGCAACGGCGATCAGAGCGCAAACTCCATTGGCATCGCGTATGACGCCATCGTCAGCCCGGTCTCCGAAGCTGTCGTCAACGCTTCCGTCGCGTCCGTTCTGTTCGTGATCTGCTGGGATGCGGTCTAAGCCGCACCCATCCATCGCCGGGGGAACCTGCTTCCCCCGGCAGCTTTTATCATAGGAGGGATTCACTTTGAAAACAAAACGAATTCTTGCGCTGTTTCTGGCTGTCGTGACCTGCCTGTCTCTTGCCGTTTCCGCATCTGCGGCGAGCATTTCAGATTTCAAGGATGTGGACACCAACGCGTGGTACGCGGAAGCGGCAACCGCCGCTGTGGATAATGGGCTTTTGTACGGTAAGTCCAAGACGCAGCTTGACCCCAACGGACTGCTGACCCGTGCGGAAATGGCAGCCATTACAAATCGGTCTTTTGGCTGTTACAAAACAGCGGACATTTCTGCGTATAAGGACGTTGCAAAATCCAAGTGGTACTACAAAGATGTAGCCCTCGCCGTCCAGATGGGGACGTATAACGGTGTCTCCTCCACCAGCATGCAGCCTGATCGGGCAATCACTCGTCAGGAGGCCATTGCGGTTGTGGCAAGAGCTTTGCAGCTTAATTTGGATGATTACACCAAGACGGATCTGTCCAAGTTTGCGGATGCCAAGGAAGTGTCCAAATGGGCGCTGCCGTACATGAAAGCAATGGTCGCAGCCGGTTATGTGCATGGCCGCACGCAGGGGCTTGCGCCACAAGCCAACATCACGAGAGCGGAGTTCGCGCAGCTCTATTTCAACATCATCCAGTCCTATATCACCAAAAACGGCAGCTATACGAAGGACTACAAGGGCAATCTGCTTGTCCGCACCAAGGACGTTGAATTGAAGGACATGACCATTGACGGCGATCTCATCATCGGCAACGGTGTTGCGGACGGCAAGGTCACGCTGTCCAACGTAAAAATCTCCGGACGCCTTGTCGTGTGGGGTGGCGGCACAGCGGCGGTCTATTGTAACGACGGCACAACGGCAGCCGAAGTCATCGCCTGCCGTGTGGACGGCCCGGTCAAGATCATCTTTGACCGCGAATCGACGCTGCTGGTCTACGACAAAATCAAAACCCGCATCACAGAGCGCGCAGGCAAGTTCCCGGAAACAGAGATCGTGTTTTATGCAATGGACGACCTTCTGAACGCGCAGCGCGATCTCAATAAGATGGTAGACGAGAATCTCATTCAGGCAGAAGTTCCCGCGCATCTGTACGCCATCGTCGGAGAGCAGACGGTATCTGCTACGCTGAAAAACAACAGTAAGACTGACAGCTATACCATCGAGATCCGCAGAGATTCCGACGGCAGCCTCATTGCAGATCCCACCACCCTTGCAGCGGGCGCGTCGGTCAGTTCCATCACGCTGAAGAAAGCGCCGGAATACGGCAACGCCGCCTGCACCGCGACGATCACGGCCACCCGTGATGGCAAGACGGTCGGCACACTGGAGGTCAAGACTGCCCTGCATGCTGCATACCTGTGGCCGAAGGAGGTAATGTCAAAATGAGAACAAAGAAACTGTTTTCCCTCCTGCTGGCTGTTCTGATGCTCTGCTCGCTGTCGGTTTCTGCCTTTGCAGCAGAAACCGCGCAGGCCAGCGTCCCGGTTGTGCTGACGGTTGTGAATTCTGTTTCGCCCATCTCTGTCAGCGTCCCCGCCTGCCTGCCGGTCACGGTTCTGGACGGCTATGTTGTAACGGCATCCAACGCCGTCATTGAAAACCGCGCGCAGAGCGGCGCGGTGCAGGTCGTGGCCGTCGATGTGCAGCCCGGCGCGTTTGCCATTGGAGACTTTGAGAATTTCGGCAGCGAAGCCGGAAAGATCGCGTTCAGCATCAATGGCTGCAAGACGGTCAGAGAAGGCAAACTGACGTTGGTGGACGGCGCGTTCCCGGTCATTGACGCAGGCAAAAATCTGCGGATCGCGTACACGGCGAAGGTCGCAGCAACTGAAAAGGTGGAGAAAGTGAATGCCGCGACGCTGATCTTCACCATCGCGCCCGCGATCGGCAATTCGTAAAGAGGGAGGAACCGCTATGAAAACAAGAAAACTCACAGCAATCCTGCTTGCCCTCTGCATGCTCCTTTCGCTCAGTATCTCGGCATTTGCGGCAGACGATGCTGTCGCCAGCGGCACGATCCCGGACAGCAAGATCACATGGGAATTGGACAGTAAGGGATGGCTGACCATCTCCGGCAGCGGAGATTGTAGCGTCTTTACAAGCAAAGACGACCAACCGTGGGCAGAATACCGCGGCCAGATCACGCAGGTTTGGTTCGACGGCATGGAGAGTCTGGCGATCTCCGATCTCGCTTACTGGTTCGAGGACTGTACCAATCTCACGACTGCCGAGATCCCCAGCACCACGCCGGTCATCGGCCGCCATGCGTTCTATAACTGCCCGCTGCTGACGAAGCTGTCCATTTATTACGGAGAGCATACGCTGGACAGCATCGGAGAAGATGCATTCTGGCGTGAAACCGACAACGGCGATACGCTCTATGTTGCGTACATCATTGGATACCCGGATTCTTCTGTGCCTTTCCACGATTATGACTGGACGGCATCCAATCGAAGCAACCGATATTTCTACGATCTTTACGGTGTGTATCAGAACGCAGATGCCGCCACCGCAGGCGGCATCAAGAAAGCGCCTGCACAAGTTTCCACTCGTGCGTCCACCGGCATTGTCGGCACCTGCCCAAGCTGTAAGCAGTATTCTTTGCAAGGCACCTACGTCGAGCAGACGCATACATCCAGAGGTCATCAGGAGTACTACGAGTGTTATAAGTGCCATTATGTAAAAAATCTTGGCACTTACGTTTACAAGGAGCACGGCGACGGCAGCTATGGGTCCTGGACCTGCCCTTCCTGCGGCAGCCATACATGGGTTCTGGACTATGAAAATGATGCCACTTGCACCAGAAACGGTTATCGGGAATATAGCTGCGATTGCGGACAGAGCAAGCGCGAAACCATCTACGCAACCGGTCACAGCTATTCCTATGGAAGCTGGGAGGAATATTCCAGCAGTCAGCACCGGCGCGAAGCCTATTGCCGGAACTGCGGCGCATCCATCTATGACTATGCTTCGCACAGTCTGAGCTACGGGAGCTGGAGCAACGATTCCTCCAGTCAGCACAGCCGGACGGTGTCCTGCCGCACCTGCGGATATAGCACTACGGATTACGGTTCGCATTCCTATTCCACAGGCTCATGGAGCAAGTATTCTGATACCCAGCACCGTCGCTCGAAAACCTGCTCCGGCTGCGGCGCGACAGACTATGACTATGCCAATCACAGTTATTCCTACGGGAACTGGTCAAAATACGACGAAACGCAGCATCGCAGAACAAAGACCTGTTCGGCCTGCGGCGATTCCGACTATGAATATGGCGACCATCGGGATTCCAATGCGGATGGTGTCTGCGATGATTGTGGCGCGAATGTCGCGCTGATCGTGACATGGGATGCCGCGTCCAACGGCGGCACGGTTGGCGGCAAGAACAGCGTGACGACCTCCGTCGCGCCCAACCAGACCGCCGTTGCTCCCGGTTACACACCGGTCAAGGTCGGTCACACATTCTCCGGCTGGTACACCGAAAAGACAGGCGGCGCGCTGTACAGCACGGTTACCATTACGACCGCGCGGACGTTCTACGCGCAGTTTACCCCGGCAGAATACAAGATCACATGGGATCTCGGTACCGGCAAAACGGAAACCACCAACCAGACCTATGGCGAAAAGCTGAATCTGCCCACAGAGCCGACTCGCAGGGGCTATGCGTTCCTCGGCTGGTTCACGCAAGAGACAGGCGGTGCGCAGGTTGACGGCAATACCGTGTTCAAAGAAGTGGCTTCCACCACCTACTATGCGCATTGGGAAGAAGCAACCGTGTTCTCTGTCGTTGTTCCGGCTGTCCTGCCGGTGACGGTCGATCAGAATGGAAAGGTCTATGTCTCAAACGCGGAGATCGTCAACCACTCCACAGCCGCTGTGCAGGTGTCCTCCGTGACCCTGACGGCAGAAAATGGCTGGACACTGGTGCCGTATGCTTCGGATATGTCCCACGCCAAGGTGGACAGCAACCAGATTGGCTTCAAGATCAACAGCGCACAGACCAGCAAGACCGGCAGCACGGAGCAGTTTGAACTCACTTCCCCGTGGCAGATTGCCGAGGAAGAAAGCCTGACGCTGTCCTATGACGCAGTTGTCAGCGCCCTGTCGCAGCCGGTCACAAACGCCAATATCCTCTGCATCCTGTTCGTCGTCGAATGGGCGTAATTACAAAGAAAGAAGGGCATCAATATGCTTAAAATGATTGCCATCGGCAACCTGACGGGAGATCCCGTCCTCAAGACCAACGAAGAAACCGGCAAGCCCTACGCCATCATGCGTATTGCCTCGGATCGCCGCTACAAATCTCCGGATGGAGAAAAGCTGACCGATTTTATCTCGATCAAGGTGCGCGGCGTGCTCGCAGAACGCTGCGCGGAGTTTGCCAGAAAGGGCTGCAAGATCGCGGCCAGCGGCGATTTTGAAACGATCACCTTTGCTGAGGAACCGGAGCGGCAGCCCGGCTTCCTGCTCAAAGCGACCGAGGTGGAGTTTCTCTCGCCCCGGAAAGAACTGGACGATGCTGCGGAGCTTCCTGCGGCAGCGTAACAAACGAAACGGCCATCCCGCAACGGGATGGCCGTTTGCGCGCAGAAAGGAGACCCAAACATGACGGCATATTTAGATGGGTATTCCGGCTATTCCGGCGTTCCGGAGGACGCCGCCGCTGAGATCCTGGAGAAGCTGATGACGCACCAGCAGATCTCCTCCGACGAGGTTGCGCAGATCTTGAAGCGGTACGGTGTCCGCGGAGAACCGGAAGCATTGCAAATTGCGTACCGGAAAAAGGTCGGCCAGCGGCTCATTGCCAGCCTACGCGACCCATACGGCAGACGCGAGGTGTTCTCCACCGGCAGCACCTACGTTCTGGTGGACTGCTGCAATGACCGCGACGCGCTGGAACACATCCACAAGAAGCTGGATAAGGACATGGAAGCGGTTGATCAGGCATCGTGCAAGATTGACAATCGTTTGCAGGTGCTGCAGCGGTTTTCGCGGTATCGGAGGAAGCGCAGATGAGATTATCTGAAATGCTGACTGCGATCCGAGAATACCCCGCGCTGAAGATCCAATATGAGGCCATGCGCGAGCAGCAAGCGTCCCAAGAGCGCACGGCGGTTCAGCTCTCCATTGCTTATAACAATCTGCAAATCGATAACAGGCATTTGTCCCGAAAGAACAAAGCACTGGAAACAGCCCTTGTGAAGCTGGTCCCGCGGCTGAACAGCCGGGAACACTGTCGGCGGTTCTATAAGACGGTTGCGCCCTACCTTGATCCGGGCGGATTTGTGCTTTATAAAAGCGCTGCTGAGTTGACGCGCTTTCATATCAGCACGGAGTTTGCAACGGAAGATAACCTGGGGGAATTCGAGGAAATGGACGGTTACGGGATGCTGCGATACCTGACCGCGGACCGTTTCGGCTCTGTGGAGTATGAGATCGTCGCGCCGTGCTATGAAGAAGCTGTTTCGCTTCATACCGATTACACATCTCCAGAGTATCTGGCGTTTGAGAAAAAGCTGTATGAAAAGACGCTGCGTAAGCTGGGCTTTGGGAAACTGCTCCCAGAGGAACGCGCACCGCAGAAGGATATGAACAAACGGAAAGAAAAGGTGGAAGAACGATGACAGAACCCATTACCATTGGCGTGGATCATGGCTACGCGGCCATGAAAACCGCGCATTGCTCGTTTCCCTCCGGCTTGGCAGAATACGAGCATGAACCGTACACGCAGAAAAACGTCCTCTGCTATGACGGAAAATACTACGTTGTCGGCAGCGGGCGGCAGCCACTCCAGAAGGATAAGACGGCGGATGAGAATTACTATCTGCTGACGTTGGCTGCCATCGCCAAAGAGATCGCATACCGGAACGCGCCGACCACAACGTCGGTGATCCTTGCGGCCGGCTTGCCGCTGACGAGCTTCGGGCGGGAGAAGAAAGCGTTCCGGGCATATCTGCTGCGCGAGAGCAAGACGGTTTCTTTTTCGTATGAAGGGATTTCGTATGAAACTTCTGTGCAGGATGTGAAGCTGTTCCCGCAGGGCTATGCGGCGATCCTCCAGCACAGCGATCTGCTGAACGAGCCGTCCGTGATCCTTGCGGACATTGGCGGCTGGACGGTGGATATCATGCGGCTGGACAACCGCATCCCGCACGCAGCTTCTTGCCGCAGCTTGGAGCTTGGCATGATCCGCTGTCTGGATGAGATCGCGGAGCAGGTGCGCCGGAGCCTGAATTTATCGCTCACCAGTGTGCAGATTGAAAATGTTCTGCGCGGCATCCCGGACAGTATGGATGACCGTGTGAAAGCCATCATCCAGCGCGAAGCCGGAATCTATGCAAAGCGTATTCTCTCTGCCATTGCCGAAGCAGGTCTGGACTGCCGCGCCATGCCGGTTGTATTTCTCGGCGGCGGGGCCGGACTTATGAAACGATACCTGCCGCAGGGCAGCGTTCTGCGTCCTGTTATTCTGGACGATGACAAGTTGAATGCGCAGGCATACGAGCAGTTGGCAGCGCAGGTATCAGGCCATGCAGAATAAGCCGAAAACCGCACGGTTTGGTACAACGCTGTTTCTGGACAATCCACTCCACCGGCAGGCGTGGGAGATCCTGTCCGCGATCCCTGCCGGGCAGCGCACGAACTGGCTCTGTCTGGCACTGTGTCAGCAGGCGCAGCGGGAGCAATTTCTGAAGGACTTAAAAGCAATTCTCCAAACGGAGCTGCAAAACAGCTCCTACCCACAAACAATTTCGCGACCGCAGCCAGCCGGGAGCGTCGACGATGACGTTCTCGGCTTTTTGCGTACGCTGCAGGAAGAAGGTGAAGAAAGCTGAACGTATAATCCGATATTTTGATATGTTCGCGGGCGTCGGCGGTTTCCGGGCAGGCTTGGACTTGGCAGGCGGATTTCAGTGTATCGGTCATTGCGAAATCGACAAATATGCAGACGCCAGCTATCGCGCCATCCACGCGCCCGGAAAGGAGGAAGTCTACTATCCCGACGCAAGAACCATTGACCCCAAAGAACTCCCCGACTTCGACCTCCTGTGCGGAGGCTTCCCCTGCCAGGCGTTTTCTACAGCTGGCAGGAGGAAAGGATTTGAAGATGCAAGAGGTACTCTCTTCTTTGAACTGGCCAGAGTGGTTAAAGAAAAGAGGCCTCTGTATCTTTTTCTTGAAAACGTGCCTGGGCTCCTTTCGCATGACCGAGGCCGGACGTTTGGTGTCATCCTCTCCGCGCTTTATGACCTGGGGTATCATGTCGAATGGACTGTGCTTAACAGCAAACATTTTGGAGTCCCTCAATCAAGACGGCGGCTGTTCCTTATCGGATATCTTGATCCCCGATGCGCCGGAAAAATACTTCCTGTCTTTGGAACAGATGCAAAAGCTCTTGTACAGATCGTCCATGGACGGCTGGGCAAACGAGTCTATGATTCTGCCGGAATCGCCTGCACACAGGACACCAGCAGACAGTCAGGACTCTACTTTGTAGATCTGACGAAAGGTGATCCGAAGATCACGCAGAACGCCAGATGTTTGCATACCCGGCAGGACGGCTCCCTTACCAACTTCAAAGGGCAAAATTCCGGCGTTCTCTACATTAAGGAAGCAACGAAGAAAGGCTACAAGGAAGCGCATGAAGGCGATTCCATTGACCTCGGCTTCGCGGGCAGCAATACGCGCCGCGGGCGTGTGTTTGCGGGCGTTGCCCATACGGTGGACACAGCAAATACGCATGGCATTGTCCTGCGCGGCGGCAGAGTCCGCAGGCTGATGCCGCGGGAGTGTTTCCGCCTGCAAGGGTTCAGTGAGGATCAGATCGACAAGATCCTCGCCATCAACTCCGATGCGCAGGCATACAAGCAAGCTGGAAACAGCGTAACCGTGCCGGTCATAGAAGCCATTGGCCGCCGCATCCGCGCAGCAGATGCGGAACTCTACGCACAAGAAAGCAGGTGACCTATGCCAAACCATATCACAAATATTTTAACGCTTGAGGGTGACAGCGAACAGGTTCATGCCATGCTTGACAAAATCAAAAGTGATGAACTCGGCTTTGGCAGTATTGACTTTAATAAAATCATCCCCATGCCGGAAAGCCTCAACATTGAAGCAGGCTCCCGCACAGACGAGACCCTGTATGTCTGCATGATGGCGCTGAACCCAGCCGCGCCGGACATGGGCATTCCCAAATTAAGCAGGGAGGAATATCAGAAGTTGGCCGGCATTGTTGGTCGAAGCAAAGGCGAGCAGTTTATGACGCTGGATGCACAGCGGATTTCCAGAGCCAGCAAATACACGCCCCTTTCAGATGTCATCGCCATGGGGCAGGTCGTGATCTCCAACTTCCTGCAATATGGCTGCGGAGATTGGTACGGCTGGTGCAATCGGAACTGGGGAACAAAGTGGAATGCTTATGACGTTCACTTCGATCAGGAATCACAAAGCATTCACTTCCTGACAGCATGGGATACACCCATGCCAGTCATAGACAAGCTATCACAGATGTTCCCGGAGGTGGAAGTTGATCTGCAGTGGGCGGATGAAGATATTGGTCACAACGTCGGCCATGTTGTCCTTTTAGCCGGAGAGCCGATTGACGGGAATATCCCGGAGGGCGGCAGCCGGGAGGCTTATGAGATGGCGTTTCAGATTCACGGCGCAGAAGCTGCCGATTTTAACATGGTGTTCGACGAAAAGAAAGATACCTACGTTTATCAGGAGCCGGAGAAACGTACTCCTCCTCCGCAGACAAAGGGCGATAAGCCGAAAGAACCGGAGCGATGATTGGCATCAAAGATCAATGCTTCGGCGTGGAGATCGAGCTGACCGGCATCACGCGAGCAGAAGCGGCAGAGGCACTTGCTGCGTATTTTGAAACAACGCCGCAGCGCAGCTATGATAATTATGACAGCTGGTATGTACCGGATCGGGAGGGCAAGCAGTGGCGCATCATGAGCGATGGCAGTATCCGCGCAGAGTGGAACGACGATGGGCACTATCGCAGAACGACTGATCCAGAATATCGCGTGGAAATGGTGACGCCGAAGCTCACCTATGACGAAATGGAGAAATTCCAGGAGTGTGTGCGCCGTATCCGGCAGTCAGGCGGAAAAGTCAACGACTCCTGCGGGATGCACGTCCATGTGGACGCATCCAATCATAACCGCCAGAGTCTCAAGAACCTGCTTAGTATCATGTATTCCAAGGAAGATCTGCTGTTCAAAGCCCTGAAAACGGACCCCGCCCGTGTCAACCGCTGGTGTCAGCGCGTGCGCGAACCCATGCTGCAGCGGGCAAGGCGGCTGTCCAATGAACCGACGAGAGATTTGACGCAGTTGGAAAACATCTGGTACGAAGGCTGCATTTCTGCGCACGAGCATTACAACTGGACGCGCTATTATGCGCTGAACCTGCATTCTGTCTTTTATCGCGGCACCATTGAATGGCGCTGCTTTAATTCTACCCTCCACGCCGGTCGCGCAAAAGCCTACGTCAATCTGTGTCTTGCCATGTCTGCGCGGGCCATCGCCCAGCGCACCAGCGTCATGCGCAAGACGGTGAGCGACAATGAATTGTTCACGTTCCGTGTCTGGCTCGTGCGGATGGGGCTGAACGGCGATGAATTCAAGAACACACGCGATCATCTGCTTGCCAATCTGGAGGGCGACCGCGCTTGGCGATATGACAAGGACTGCTATGCAAGCAGCCACAAAAACCGAACATCTCAGCAGGAACAGGAGAGGTGACCGAATGAGAATTTGTATTGAAGAATCTACATACGAGGGTACGCCCATCGAAATTTTAGCCCAGCTCCGTGCCTTACATTTTGATGCAGGCACGTTCGACGGCACGGAAGGATATATCCGTTATATGCAGAACACGATCCGCCGCATGACGGAGCAGCCCTGCGAGCTGCCGGAGGGCAGCACGGAAGAACGCGCAGCCGCGCTCATTCATGTGCTGGGTGAGATCGGTGCGCTGGAGCTGCTGGAGGAATGATGATGGAGAAATCGCTGTATTTTGCCTATGGCAGCAATATCAATCTGGACCAGATGCAGTACCGCTGCCCGGATGCGACCGTCTACGGACAGGCTGTGCTGGACAATTATGATCTTCGCTTTCGCGGCAGCGGCGTTGCGACGGTCGAACCCAAGGAAGGCGCTTGCGTCTACGGCCTTTTGTGGGAGCTGACTGATAAATGCGAAGCATCGCTCGACCGCTACGAAGGCTATCCGCGTTTGTATATCAAGCAGACGTTGGAAGTGCGGACGTTTGACGGACAGCGCGTCCCGGTCATGGCTTATATTATGAACCCAGAGCTGCATCTGAAACCGTCCCTGCCGCCAAGAGACTACTATCTCGGTATCAAGGCGGGCTACGAGCAGAACGGTCTGCCGGTTGGCTGCCTCAAATATGCGTTCAAGAACTGCCTCAAGGAATGCGGCATTGAACCGTATCCAAAGAAAGTGCAGACCAAGCCGCCGCAGCGGAAGGAGGCCAGCCATGAGCGATAACGCCATCCGGAGAATTCAGGCCGGTGATCTTCGCAAAATGAGCGACCGGGAAGGGCTGATCCTGCAAGGCTGCGGCGGTGATCCGCAGGAATGGTTGGATGGAATCAACGAAATGCTCACGGATGCCGGAATCCTGCGCAATGGCAGCCGGTTTGAACGGGCATCTCTGTTTGAGTACGACGGTCACACCAACATGCTGTTTGACTTTGAAGGTGTTGATCTTGATGTCGGCAAACTTGCCATGTGGAGACTTACCACATACGGAACGATTGGCGGGACTTGGCTCAGTGATTATGTGCCGAACCGTTTGGGCGGTTTTTTAGAGGAATCTGAACCAAGCGTCGAAAAGCCGCCATGTCCGCTCATTGGGCAGGACGGCAATATTTTTAACCTTGTCGGCATTGCGGCGAGGACGCTGCGCGAAGCTGGTCTGCGGGATCAGGCGAAAGAACTCACCCACCGCATTTTCAGCGGCGAGTGCCACAGCTACGGCGAAGCCTTGTGCCTGATTGGGGAATATGTGACGATCACAGACATTGGCGACTACAATCACAACCGCCGCGGAAAGGAGAAGGATAACTATGAGCGATGATCCCATGCGCATTCTGGTCGTGGAACCCACCAAAGATCCGTATGTCAAGGAGATCGACGGCAGCTTGGCGAGCATGCAGGCTATTGTGGGTGGTTTCATTCAGGCCGTCGAAC
>OODL01001759.1_pt1 | contig 16814 bp, 10 predicted proteins | sample 1671181 | NCBI WGS metagenome assembly OODL01 (sample SAMN06348130, study PRJEB24527) | human gut metagenome | biome: human gut; feature: ankylosing spondylitis patient; material: feces | host: Homo sapiens | place: China | collected 2015-10 | reverse complement strand
AGGTGCCATTTGCTCTCTGGCTTTCGCCATCCTTCAAAACACGGCCCTTGCTATCCTTGCGCTTTTCAGGCATTTAGAAGCTCCTTTCTGTGAAAAGCGCATCTATAAGGTCAGTGTCAGTATAACACATCAACCATGCGATTTCCACCCGCAGCGAATGAGAAAAGGACGGTTTCACATTTGCAGCCTTTGGCAGCCTCTCAAATAGAATATGCTTGCTCGACAAAGCAATCGAACAGGCGACGTTTGATCAGACGCTTGTTTCCCACCCAAAGAACAAATTTGCACTTATCCTCGTTGGTGATCTCGCGCAGCTTGTTGATGCCAATGCCGGAGTAAGCCGCAGCTTCTTCCAGCGTCAAATTGCTCTTTTCCCAAATCGGGACGTCTTTCATAGGCATTTTCCTTTCCTTGTAGCTGTGCTGTGTGCCAGCAAGTTTTTCAAGCTTTCTTTCCGATTCATCCAATCAATGCTTTCAGCCGTTCCAGCTTCTCCTGTGCGGTTTCCCTGCGCAAGCTGACCCCAATGCATGAAATCGGAACGCACATTTCCAACAGGCGGTCATAGATTCGGGCGTGAGCAGTATCCTGTGGGTGCCGTATCTCGTCCAGTGTCAGATTGGTCGTGACGATCAGGGGCTTCCGGCTGCGGTAGCGACTGTCTACAATGTTGTAGATCTGTTCCAGTGCGTACTCGGTGCCACGCTCCATACCGAAATCGTCAATGATGAGCAGGGGATAGCGGCAGAGCTTGTCCACGACCTCATTCCGCTCGGAAAAGCTGCCGTTTAGCTCGTTCAGGATCCGGGCAAAGTTCGTCATACGCACAGGCACTTCCTGCTCCATCAGAGCGTTTGCAATGCACCCGGCAAGGAAACTCTTGCCGGTGCCTACACCACCCCAGAGAAGAAGTCCTAGGTTCTCTGTACGCATGGTCTGCCACTGCTCCACATAGCGATGTGCATGGTGCATCTGTGGGCTGCGGCCATTGTCGTTTTCAAAGGTCCAGTCCAGCATTGCCGGGTCGGAAAATCCCTCAGCTTTCAGCCGCCGCACACGGTCAAGGTGCTTTTGCTGGCTGATAAGGGTTTCTTGTTTTTCTCGTTCCGTGCGCTGGCAGCTACATTCAATGGGGTGCTTGTTCTTGCCCATCAGAGCGATGCCCTTTGCAAAGAATGCTTCTTTTGGGGTATGACATTTTCCGCAATAAAGCAGACCGTCCTTGCCATAATAATCTTCTGGATTTTCGGGAATACTGGAAACGGACTGTTCAAAAATTTTTTCAATTGTCTTTATAGGCTTTCTCCTTCCGTGAATGTGTAGTCCGGGATACCCGGTGTCGATTTTCGTTCTGTTTTCTGCCGTTTCGCCCAGATGCGCAGGGTGGCGGCATGGTCAGCATACCTTTTTCCAGTGGACTGGATATAAGCTGAAAGCTGTTCGATCAGGCTGTCCAGCCCGAAGAAATCGGCTTTGAGTTGCTTGTACTCTTTTTCCGTCAGAAAGACATTGCGATATTCTCCAAAGGTCAAATGAGCATCTGTTGTTCTTATCAGGTGACTATCTTTCAGATTGCTCTTATTACGTTGGTTAGTGGAACACTTTTGTTCCATGGAAGGTATCATTTCTGTTCCATCGCATAGGGCAAAACCGTTCCATGCAAAGGAACATTTTTGTTCTGTCGGGACTTTTACAAAGATGCTGTTGGGCACAGTAATGCGACCTCTTCTGCGCTCGATCAAATCGGCATCCTCCAGTGAGCGCAATGCACGTTTAATGCTCATGGTACTGCATCGCAGGGCTTCGCTCAATGATGAAATGGGAAAAATTACATAGACGAAGCCGCGCTCATCCACCCAGTTGTTCTTTTGAGAAAGCGTTGCCCTGTCAAGCAGCAGAGTGTAGAGCAGCTTTGCCGTGTGGCTTAGGTCTGTATCCAGCAAAAAGCGGGCATAGGGCAGATATTGCGGCAGCGGCATATTGGGTTTCAAATAATCTGAAATGGCATTCACCTCCTTGTCTTTCATACGACCATCTGTCGGGTTAGGAGTGTTGTTCTTTGCCATCATTCAGTCTGTCTTTTACAGCCTGAAGATACCGGCTGGCACGGTCAATGAAAATCAGCAGTTTCTCATTGTTCTTCGGTTCGGTAAGAATATCGGGGTATTCACGAAAACACATTTCCCACCGCCGGACAAAATCCTCCTGCGCTCCCTGAATCTCGCACATCATGGCTTCGCCATCTGCCAAACGGCGAGGTGAATAGATGCTCTTGACGACATCCTTGAGATTCTGTTTTTCTTCCTTGTTGAGTCCTTTCTTGTGCCCCTGAATGTCTTGCTTGAAGGTCGTTATAAACGCATTGTCCTTTGAAGGCGGTGAATACGAATCTGTGATACTGGAATCCCGTTCGGCTTTAGGCTTACGCAGCTCTGCCACAACTTCGGAACGCTTTTCCTTTGGAACCTTTGCAATCGAGGAAATTTCACGGTCGGTTGCCCGGATCTTTCCACGCAGGATTTCTTCCTGCGCTCCGGGTACTGCTTCCTCCGCTGCTTCCACACCTTTTGCAAATTGCTCTGCACGGTAAACATAGCTTTCGGATGTTCCATGTTCCGCAGCAACCTTCGACCGTGAACCGTGCTTTGTGCGGTCTGGTTCATTTTGAACCAGACCACTTTCAGATGCCAAAGTATACTGATTGCCGTGAAACGATTTGATTTGCTTTTCCGCCTCTGCCTGCTTTCCGATCAGAAATTTTTTCTGTTCTGGGGTCAGGTTTCGCCGCCCCAGTTGATTTTTGCAAATCCATGCGAGTGCTTCATAGCGGCTGGAAAATTCTTTTTCGATGACTTCAAATGGAATAAATGGATATTTCCGAAGGACTTGATAGCGCGTGTGTCCGTCAACAATGTAGCCGTTCCATGTGATGATCGGATTCAGCACACGTTCTTCTTTGAGAATGTTCATTTCCAGTTGGTGGGTTTCCTCAAACGACGGAGGGTTGATTTGATTCTGGAACTCCGGGTCAATTTTAAGTTGGCTTAGTTTTGTCATAGGCAAACCATCCTTTCTGAAATGAAATAGAATATCATTGTTCTTACGCCGTTCTCCCTGCATGGCTTTCCTGCCCCCTTCCGGCGGCGTTTTCCGGCTCGCTCTTGCGAGGTCATCGCCGAGTATCTCATGCAGACGGTCATGCGGTTCTCAAGGTTCAATGATAGATTTGAAACTAGGTTAACACATTCATGGGAGATTTTTTAGGACACATTACGTCCGGTTTTTACGAAAGTTGATTTGAATGTCTACTAAAAATCGGACATTCTTTGTCGAAACTTGTGAAAAAGCAATGAAGAATGTGCTTCTGTGGGCTTAGTGTATCACATCGCCAATTTTATTTTTAGGAACTGGTAGTTCCGGTTTTTAAGGGATATGAAATGAATTTCAAGACAAAATCGGAACTATTGGTTCCGGTTTTGCGTATCAACGTGATCTCAAATTTGGGGTGCCGTTCTCTCTGCATGGCTTTCCTGCCCCCTTTCAGCGGCGTTTTCCGGCTCTCCTTGTCAGGGTCATGGCCGGGTATCCCATGCAGACGGTTATTCGATTTTCAAGGTTCGATGAAGGCTTGTAGAAAGCATATCACAATCAAACAAGTGTTTTTAGGACGTATCAGGTCCGGTTTTGAGGGAGAAAACCGGACTTAGGAGGTCCGGTTCATGTGAACGGCTCTGGAAAGAGCATACCATAAAGTTACTCAAATTTTTAGGAAGCATTACTTCCGCTTTTTGCCTTCAAAACCGGAAGTAATAGTTCCGGTTTGATGCAATATTAAATGAATCAACGACGATTTTTCCGAAACGAATTTTTCTCCAAGAAATTTGCTTATTCAGCGTCCGTTAAGGTGCGGAACTAGCACATTCTTGTACTGAATATCGGGTTTGGGCAAAGCCCAACAAGCATTTTTGAAGTCGGATTTGAAAAATCTGATTCAAAACTTGTGAGTTGGTACCAACTCGCCCTGCTTGCTGCGGTTGCAAACTCGAAAATTTTTGTGCAGAAAAATAACCGTCCGCTTCAAGTTGAACTTAAAAACGGACGGTCCTGATTGCAAAATGATTTTCAAATTTGGAAGGCACATTGAGAGGCTTTATAGCGCCCGCAAGCAGGGCGGACGTATATACATCGTCTGCATCTGCAAGCAATGTGTCTGTCTATACAAACACCATTTGCGTTGCAAAATACTTGTTGGGAGCACCCAAACCCTTGAACTGCATCCGGTGGATGCAGACTGTGCGATTGCATCGCTGATTCGTTCAAACTCATCGCAGCCCTATATTATCGCTCACACTCCCGATCAGGATGTCAAATGCAGAAGCGGCCATCTGCATCTACGCAAACAGCCGCTTCATGATTCATTTTGTACTGGTCACTGCAGCACCTTATTCATCAACTCCTGATAGCTGTCCACATGGTCGTATGTCACAAGTCCATCTGACAATTTTGCAAAGAGCTTCTTGGCGCAGTCGATCTTGGATTTCTCGATCGGGCGCAGGTTCAAGCTCTCCATCGTGCCTTTGGTTTCTGCTACAAAATAGATGTGCTTCACCTTGCCCTCATGGAACACGATTGCCCAGTCCGGGGAGTAGTGTCCAACCGGGGTCGGAATATAGAAGCCTTTCGGCAGTTTTGCATAGATAAAGACTTCCTCTGCTCCGTCCAGATTTTCCGCAAACTTCCGTTCTACGCTCTTTTCTGCTGTTCCATCGGTGAAAACGTAATCCTGAATCGCCTTCTGCGCCTTGTAAGCCTTATCCATCGTCAGAGCGTGTTTCTCTGCCGTAAAGATGCTGCTGTCGTAGCTGCCCTCGATGGTATCATAGGTGATATGCTCCACGATCATGGTAGCTTTCTGCTCCTTGACCAGCCGGATCATCTTTGTGATAAATTCTTCCGGGTTGTTCTGGTACATCGCAAAGGTCGTTGGCTTGATGCCCTGCAAAATCCGTGCGACGGTGCGACGGGTCAGCGTTGTCCCCTCTGCAATTTTACCGATCAGATCATACGTAACCTGCCCGTTATGTGCATTCCGCAACGCATCTGTTTTGTGCTTTGCGTCGTTGAAGCTGCTGCCTTCCCGCACCATATCGGCACTCAGAACATCTTTCTGACCAGCATAGGTGACGGTGTATTGCAACCGGCCGACGTACAGTTCGCTGTCAATGTGTGCGATTGCTTTCTGAATCAGTTCCTCAGAATCAAAATCCACCGTATAGGCGTATTTGTGGTTGATCGTCTGCCAGAGCTTCTGGAACTCAGCTTTTTCAAACCGGTCGTTCAGCGGATTTTCCAGCACTTTCGGCTTGTTGCCATCCTCAAACATGGACTTGAGCATACTGTCATCATAAATCGCCTGCACAAGCGTGTGTACGCCCTCTTCGATGGGCTTCAGCGTTTCCGGCACCGGTGCCAGCGTTCCGGCCTGTACATCGTCCCGGTAGTCCTGCGTGACGTTATCCTGCTCATCCACATAGTTATTGCGGACAAGATACTGATAGATTGCCCGTGCCTGACGGTCATCCACCTTGACGATTTTGCCATCCAGCCTGATGGTCTTGCCGGTGAAATATGCAATGTCGGCCTTGCGGGGGCGATCATACAGCACTGCTTCGGTCTGCTTTTGCAGTCCGTCTACAAATCCTGCATAGCTCTCGCTGGCAATAACGGTCAGGACGTTGATATCCTGCACCTTATCTCCCAGCACTTCCGCATCCATGCGGTTCCCATCCTTGTTCACGCACAGACGCAGTCCACGGCCTACTTCCTGCCGCTTCTGCGTGGTGCTGTCGCTGTGCTTCAGGGTGCAGATCTGGAACACATTCGGGTTATCCCAACCTTCCCGCAGTGCGGAGTGGGAGAAGATGAACCGGGTCGGCTCTTCAAAGGACAGCAGACGTTCCTTGTTTTTCAGGATCAGATCATAGGCAGAAATGTCATCCGACATATCCGAGCCACGCTTGACCGAACTGTTGACGCTGTGACCTTTCTTGTCGATGCTGAAATAGCCCTTATGGACATCATGCACATCGGTTGAATCCAGATAGGCTGTATAAGCAGGGTCAAACAGGGTACGATGCTCATTCAGAACCGAAAGATACTCCTGCTCAAAAATCTTGCCGTACTCGCCCAGCAGCTCGTTTCCGTCTTCATCGTACTGGCGGTATTTTGCCACTTCGTCGATGAAGAACAGCGAAAGCGTCTTGATGCCCAGTTTGAAAAGTTCCTGCTCTTTTTCAAAGTGCGAAAGGATCGTTTCATGGATCTGCACCCGGCGCATATCATTTTCGGAAACGTCACCGGTAACATCGCCTTTGCGGATGGTATCGCCGTTCGTAAAGGTCACAATGCCCGTGATCGGGTCGATTTCCGACACTACGAAGCCCTTGTACTGCTCCATTTCCCCGGAGATGTAATAGAGATTATCGCCCACATCCAGCGTATGGAACTCTCGCTTCGTGCCGTTCTGGTGGCTGACCTCCAGCTCCACTTTTGCCCGTGGCGGATTCTTCGGGGAGATGATGATGCTTTCCAGATACAGATACTTGTCCGTACCACGCAGATTTTTGACCTCAAAGCCTTTGACTTCGATTTTCTTGACCAGCCGCTTATTGTAAGCGTCCAGCGCATCCAGAACGTAAATCAGATTGTGCTGCTTGGCGTGGGTAGCAGAGTAGTTCAGCGTGAAAAGCGGATTGAACTTCTTCAGGGCTTTCTGCGTGGCAGAGTCCTCTTTACCCATCTTCTGCGGTTCGTCCAGAATCAGGATCGGGCGGTTGGCGGCAATCACATCAATCGGGCGGCGGGAGCCGAACTCGTCCCGCTTGGTGTAAATAATTCTCGCAGCGGCATCACCCTTGCGGCCTTCCACGTTCTTGTCCTCGTTCATGGATGCCGCAAACGCCTGTGTGTTGATGATCATGACATTGATGCCGGAATTGCTGGAAAAGGAATCCAACTGATTCAGGTTGCTGCTGTTGTAGATAAAGAACCGTGCCTTTTTGCCGTAGCACTCCATAAAGTGATCGGCAGTGATCTCAAAGGACTTCTTTACGCCCTCACGGATGGCGATACTCGGCACAACAACGATAAATTTGCTCCAACCATACCGCTTGTTCAACTCGAACATGGTCTTGATGTAAACATAGGTCTTGCCTGTGCCGGTTTCCATCTCAATATCCAACGAGCATCTTCCCATCGGTGCCACCAACTTGTCCGACTGATGGATGTTTGCTTCTGCCTGCAATGTGCGGATGTTCTGAAGCAACTCCTGATCGGTCAATTGGAGTGCTTCGTTCTTAAAGCCGGAATCGTTGATCAAATCCTGCAACTCCACCTGTGTTGCATCGTCCCCATTGGAAACAAGGCTCAGCTGCTGCGGCTGTGCAGACAGGTTTCCCATATCACGCAGGTATGACACGCCTGCATTGTAGGGTTGCCCCTGAAAGACCCGTGCCACCGCATCCACAGCGTCAGTCTGGTACTGCTGAATCTTAAAACTAAACTTCATCTTTGTGGTTTACCTCCTGCTCCAGCATCAGGAACCGGTCAAAGTCACTTTCATACAGGCGATCCTGAATGACACGATACTTTTCGTATTCGGTTTCCGCATGGAGTTTTGCCTGCTCTGCGCTGATTTTACCGGGGCCTGTCAGCAGTTCGTTGCCGTTGAACTCCAGAAAACCATCCAGCCGCTTTGCCCAGTCCTCCATGCTCATGGGAATCTTGCGTTCCGCTTGCAGCTCGGCATAATCCAGATAGAGCGACACAATACGCTCCAGATAGTTCATTTCCTCTTTGCTCAGGTAGTTCTTGGCCACCGTCACATCTGCTTTCAGGATTTTTCCGTCCGGCGCATTTTCCCATGTGGTAAGCCCCATGTGTTCCTTGTTGGCATCGGCACGCTCCACGATCAGTTCCGCCGCCGTGTGGCGATGCACAGCATAGTGCATCTTGTTCTGAACCGTCTGGAAGAACAGCCGGGTCGTCTTGGCATCCTTGTCGTAATCAAACGCTGTTGCGTACAAATCCGTCACTTTCTGGTAGAACTTGCGCTCCGACAGGCGAATTTCACGAATCTGCTGCAACTGACGCTCAAAATATTCATCCGTGAACATGTGGCCTTTTTTCAGCCGTTCCACATCCATCGTCCAGCCCTGAATGGTGTGGTCCTTGACGATCTGCCCCGCCCACTTGCGGAACTGCACCGCTCGCTGGTTGTTCACCTTGAAGCCGACTGCAATAATCAGCTGCAAATTATAATGCGTCAGTTCCCGATTGACCTGACGAGTGCCCTCGGTCTGAACTATCCGGAATTTCCGGATAGTTGCTTGCTCGGTCAGTTCGCCGTCCGCATAGATTTTTTTGATATGCTCGTTGACCGTGCGCACATCCACATCATACAGCGCCGCCATCATCTTCTGCGTCAACCAGATGTTTTCATCCTCATAGCGCATTTCATAGCTTGCATCGCTCTCACCCGTAGAAGCCACAAAAGTCAAATATTCTGCCGCTGAACTGCGAATAGCAAGTTCTTTTTTCTTTTTATCATCCATATCACATTTTCACCATTAAAGAACAGCAATAAGGATAGTAGCAACAAGCGAAGCTAACGCAATACCCGCAGAAACAAGGGCAGTAATCAGCATCTTTGTATTATACTTTTTTGCTTTTTCAGCTTCCTGTTTGCTTTCTTCCAGCTCTTTCTCTTTCAACAGGTACAAATCGTTAAGTTTTGAATAGTTATCATTAAGTCCCTCTACCACTTTCTGATTTCCTTCAAGTATTGGTTTTATTTCCTCTGCAAGAATCTCGTTCAGTGGCGTAATGCTATCAATCATTTCCTGATTTCGCCTATTCATTTCATCAATAAACGAGGTATTTATTCTTGGGGTTAAATCAGGTAAGTTAATACCATTAAAATCCATCACAGCACCTTCCTTACCGTATCCGGGCTATAGGTTTCAAAAATCTGGTCAAAGTTTGTCGCAACACTGTCGTTTGCCATGGAGCTGTCACGGAACACAGCATAGTAGGGCTTCATCTGGGCAATAGCTTTGACGGTCTCCTCCGTCACATCATGGTCAAAGCAGGCCAGCAAGAAGCCGTCTGCCACGTTGAACACCTTTTTGCCCGCAATCTCTTTCACCTCAATGGGGCTGGACAGCAGCACACCCAGATCCAACATCACCTGGAACAGCAGATCTTCCGGTGTGCGGTCAGGCTTTACGTTATCCACCAGCGAGAACATATCCTGCTGGCTGACTTCTTCCGGCGTGTAGTAGACGTTTTCCATATTACTACTGTCCAACCGCAAACACCGGAAACCCACATCCAGTGTGGAGTTTGGAGTGTTGAGAGTGGAGTTTGTGTCAAGCCGCACTCCATCCATTGACAGCTGTCCCCCCGCAGACAAAATTTGCTTGCCCGCACGGCGTATACGTTCTTTGCCGATTTCGCAGATGTTCTTATAGCCAGCCTTGTACGCTTCGCTCTTCTCGTCCGTCTTTTCCGGCAGCTGCACCATGATAAACTTTCGGTGTCCACCATCTTCAGCATTCACCTGCATCACAGCATGAGCAGTGGTTCCCGTTCCAGAAAAGAAGTCGAGAAAAATTCCATTTTCAGAATCGTTACAAATACGAATAAAATGGGCAATCAATGAGACAGGCTTTGGCGTTTCAAATACTGCGATTCCTCCAAATAATGCTACCAGTTCTCGTTTTGCCGAATCGTTTGTCCCCACTTTATCAGCAAAAAGCATTGTTTCTGGAGTCAAGCCCTGTTTTCCTTCAGTTAAAAATTTTTTTATACGCGGAACACCCATTCCATCCGAGCCAAACCATATTCTGTTATCTGCAATCGCTTCCTGCATTTTTTCTTTTGTATAACGCCAGCAAGAACCAGACGGTGGATTGAACTCAAGTCCCTTAGGCGATGTTAGGGTATAGAATTGATTCTGTGTTCCATGGCCTGCTTGCGCAATCGCAGGAACAGAAGTCCAAACACCTCTGGGGTCACTATCGGGGTTTTTGTACCTATCAATTGCATCGTCATTCATCGGTTCCAAACCAATTGCAACTGTTCTTTGTTCAAAATTTTTTATAAAGCAAACGATATAGTCATGTCTTACTGAAACAATTTTTCGATTTTCGCGAGTTTTTCTTTTTTCCCAAATAAAAGTTGCAATGTAATTATCTGCCCCAAAGATTTCTTTTCCCATTGAAATAATCGAATTCAATTCATTATCATCAATGCTAATAAATACAATCCCATCATTCGACAGTAGGTCTTTTGCAATTTTCAGACGGGGATAAATCATATTAAGCCAATCCGTATGAAAACGGCCATTGCTCTCCGTATTTGTTACCATACGGTTGCCTTCTTCATCATACTGGCCACTCCCCGCCATGTACTCTTCCGCACTCTGCGAAAAGTCATCGTTGTACACGAAGTCATTGCCCGTATTGTACGGCGGATCAATGTAGATCATCTTGACCTTACCCAGATAGGTCTCCTGCAAGAGCTTCAGCACTTCCAGATTGTCGCCCTCGATATAGAGGTTTTCGCTGTCAAAACCGCCGGGTGTACCGTCCTTGCCCACGCTGTCTGCCACAACCGGGCGCAGGGTTGCCGTAATGGGCGCATTTGCCGCCAGCATTGCCTTTTTCTTGTCCGGCCATGTGAACTGATAACGTTCCTCCCTGCCCTCTACAATGGAATCGGAAAGCTCCTGCCGCAGAACGTCAAAGTCAATAGCGTGTTCTACCTTGCCGTCACGTTTTACCTCGGTAATTGCATTGGGGAACAGCTTGCCAATCAGCTCAATGTTGCGCTGTACACCGTCAAGGCTGTGCATTTTAAGGTTGTCCATCATATAACCTCTCACTTTTTATAAATAGAATTCAACGTCTTCATGTTCATATAGTGGCAAATCTTTTTCTTCAAATTCTAATCCTTTGCAAACGCCACGATAAAGAAGACAACAAATTGAATCATAGTACAGATTTCTGTGTTGAATAAATCTCTGAATCATTGCACTCCCCGTAGTCGATATAAGATCATCCGGCACATTGCCGTCTGGAAAGTCCGCTGTACAGAATGGATTCATTTGTATGCCAAGTTTTTTCGATGAATAGCACTGTGAATCTATACACAGAAATCTCATATCACCAATATTATTGCAGATAAGTTTATAGTCATATTTATTTCGAATAAGATATTTGCTAGTATCAAAAATATTATAATATGTTTCTTCGTATAATTCAGGCAATTTAGAAAACAGTTTTCCGCATATATCATTGCACCTGGAGATATACTCTGGTTTATTGAGTTGAACTAAATCGTACCAATGATATCCCCAAACAGGAGTAATCTCTTGCACCTTCCGTTTTTCAAGTTCAAGAATTGCCAAAAGCCACCGTACACTTTCATCTGTCAAAAGCCCAAGCACACTTCCTCGAAAACGATTTTCATCATCTCTTCCAGAAGCACAATATTTTTTGAAATCTTCCGGACATGAACGTGCGCACTCAAAGATATCGTAGAAATTTTTTCTTCCACGAGAGAGAATTTCATTTGTCCGTTTTACATATGCAATTTCCTTATCTGAAGACGCATATCCTGAGAGAACAAAGCACATGTAATTGTGCAACAATACGAATCTACGATGAATATCAGACGGCAAGTATATATTCGATTTTGATTTTTCAAAGAAACAGTTGCTTTTTTCAATGAAGTCCTCCACCCGTTCTAACAGCACAAGTGTTGGTAAGCAGTCGTGCTGTATTCCGATTCTAAAATAGTTTTGAATAATTTCATGTAGTGTGTTTTTACTATATTTCTTCAAATCGGTTTCAGATATAAAAGAAAAATGTGTAAACATATTTTCTTTTATATTCCAGTCATATTCGTGCACTCCTGTGTCAAGATTTCCACGCATTTGAGGATACAACGCAACACACCCAGCAACTTGAATCGTTCTATCATTAACCTGAATATCACGGTTCGAGCTATACTTAATGCCAATCCTCCACAAATCCGGAAAAACACATTCCTTTATCTTCTTCAAGTCACCATTCAAGTGCTGGTTAAGATAATCCACGGCATCTTGAAGTTCTGAAATCTGCTGAGGTGTTTTATATACAAAAAGTCGATTGCGTTCTTGAGCGATATGCCTCATTTCTAAAATGAAAGCATTGATATCAGAAATAAACTCTGTCTCCTGAAAATGATACGTCACTGTCTTTTTTCCTTCAAAATTCAATCGCATGAGCGTTTCATCTGAAAGATATATCCAGAATACCTTTTTGGTCGAAAGATCTACGACAAAGTAAATTGCCGGACATTCCGTCACCTTGTCCTTAACATACTGCAAGAAATTTGTTTTGAGTGAATAATCATATTTTCCAATGTTTTTTCCTTTTGTATTCTGTATCAATTTGTCAACTTTTTTTATTTGGACGATAAATTGCTTGACAGGTTCACATTCATTGTTTACAAGTTCAAATGTTCCATCATAATTTGGAGTTCGATCATTTTCGCTAAAAAAAGTTTTAATTTCACGTGTTGATTCCAAAAGTTCCTCTAGAATTCTGATTGATTCAGACTCGTCAAAAGCTGATTTGCTATGCTTTGAAATCATTGAATTAGACATCTTTCAGCCTTTCCTTTAACATTTTAATTTTTCGAACCATCTCAAATTTCTTTTTCGGCTGCTTTTCCTTACGGATTTTAGCTTCCAGTGCCGCAATCTGTTTTTCCAGCTGCTCACGCTGCTTCTGCTGCTCTACGCTGTCTTTCAGGGATGTGCTTTCTCCTGCACCAAGCGCATCGCCTGCAATCTGACGGACAAAGTTCTCGTATACAGCATCCAGCGTAAGCCCTTCCAGATGCACCGGCAGATCGTCTTCGTCCAGCCAGTCCGTAGAATAATAGCGGTCAACCTTAAAGGCCGTCTTGCCCACCGCAGCCTCCTTGTAGCCGATGACAGCACGATACTTGCCCTCGTATTCCAGCAAAAAGAGGATGTGATATGGAATTTTCCGGTCGATTTGGCGCAGCACACTCTCGTCCAGCTCCGGGGCAGACAGCCGTACCTCGAACACCTCGATCTCCGTCACCTGCTCGCCAGCAGCCAGATTCAGGGTGGTGGCAGCAATCTTATTGCGCCAGTAGATGATCCTGATCTGTTCGACAAAAGCTTTCTTCATAGCTGGGGTGACAGCGATGTTCTCATAGAGCTTCTGCTTCGGGATGCGTTTATTGAACTCGGTAGATACAGGCAAGTCCAGCACGTTTTTCACCTCTATGTGTTCATTTCACGACAAGAAAACAAATCAACTCAAAGTCATCCAGCCCGGACACCTGACTAAGCAATGCTGTTGTTCCACCACGCTTAAAAAGACTGTCGATATCGCTTTCTTCCTTAACATCAATGATCGAATCAATGGCTTCACTCAGCAATTCGGACATTTCTGCCATGTCCTTTCCGTCGTCTGTTTCCCGATTGAAGCGTTCGTACACCTCTTTGATCGGCTCAGACTTTCCACGGCACAGCAGCCGGATATCGTCCAGCATCTTTTTGGGGTTCAGATAGTCGCAGACGATCTGCCCATCCATTCCGATGTAGACCATGTAGAACGGATGGATACGGTTGCGATTATCCGCATTGACGCTGTTATTGATGTTTTTCAGAACGAAGATCACGCCCTCCGGCAGTTCATCCGTAGCCGGAACCACCGCATGAAGTCCACGGGGCTTCTTGTCCAGATCGCCGTTGTGTTTGATGTAATCCAGCAGGTCGAGCCGGAACTCGTTCAGTCCCAGATCCATAATGGAGATTCCGTCCGACATATCCTCGATGTCAACGACCTCTTCCTGCAAGCGTTTCAGCTGTGCCTTGCGGTACTCCAAATCGCCCTTTTCTTCGGGGTTGATAAGGTCATCATCGCCGGTGGAGGTCATAACGGTGATTTTCATGCGGGTCTCCACACGGGATTTCAGGTTGATGTAATCGTCCAGCGTCAGATCAGGCCAGAAGTTCACAAGCTGGATGTGCTGGTTTCTGCTGCCGATACGGTCGATTCGTCCAAAACGCTGGATAATGCGTACCGGGTTCCAGTGAATGTCATAGTTGATCAGATAATCGCAGTCCTGCAAGTTCTGACCTTCAGAAATGCAATCTGTCGCAATCAGCACATCAATTTCCGTGGTACTACCGGGCATCAGAACATCCCGGTCTTTGGAAATAGGAGAGAAGCAGGTCAGCACGTTGTTGAGCGTTGCCTTGAAGCCCCTGATCGTGGTGCGCCCGTCAATCGAGCCGGTAATGACAGCGGTGTTCAGCCCATATTTCTGCTTTACGAACGTACTCACGTTGTCAAATAGGTACTCTGCCGTATCCGAAAATGCAGAGAAAATCAGCACTTTCCTGTTGCCGGCATTGATCGGATGCTCAATTTTTTCAGACAGCAGCTTGAACAGTTCTTGCAGCTTTGTGTCATGCTGCGGCGTAATGTCTGCCACCATAAAGGTCAGCAGTTCCAGAATTTCCGCATCTTTCCGAAGTTCATCGCGCCAACTCTTCCAGTCCATATCTGCAAGGTCGATTTTGACTTTCTTGCCGACGGTGAAAAAGTCAGTGTTTTCATCATCCATGTCAAAATCGTCTCCAGCCATGTCGTACATATCCAGATCGGCGTGGCCAGAGCGTTCAAACCGGTCAATAGACTGAATCGTACCATCAATCAGCTTCTTGATGCGCGTCAGGGTCAACTGGAACGAGCATACAGAGCTTTCCAGCCGTTTCAGCAGGTTAATACTCATCAGCCTGCAAATGCCCTGCTCACGACCTCTCTGGGTCAGATTCTCGCCCTTATTGTGCGTCAGCTCCTGATACTTTTGGATCTTACTTGCGAAGATGTAGTTGGAGGGCATATAGACGCACAGGCTCAACTGTATCAGCTGCTCGTAAATTTCGTTGTAGTTGATGGCATTATTCAGGTCTGTCAGACATGGCCGAACGGAGATCGGCTTCAACCGCTCCGGGAACTTTCCGATAGCGTTGGTGTTGTAGTACTTCTCGATATGCTTCCGAGAACGTGCGATGGTAACACTGTCCAGTAGCTCGAAGAAGTCGAAATCCAACGTCCGCAGCAGCGCATCCGTGGTTCTCTCTTCTGGTTTCAGCTTGCTCCATGCGTTAAAGGCTTTCTGCGCCTGCTTAAAGATGTCCTCAATGCTCTTTGCAGTGTTTAATCTCTTATCCAGATACTCGGAGTTTCCCTCATAGGCAAGGGCAAGCTGATTCTTCAAATCCACAAAGCGATTGTTGACTGGCGTTGCCGAAAGCATCAGCACCTTGGTCTTGACTCCGGCACGGATCACCTTGTCCATCAGCCGCTGGTAACGATTGTCCTGCGTCTTGCTATGAGTTCCGATTCCATTACGGAAATTGTGCGATTCATCAATGACGACCAGATCATAGTTGCCCCAGTTCAGGCGATCCAGGTCGAGGCCATTCGACTTTCCGCCGCTTCTAGACAGGTCTGTATGGAACAGGACATCATAATTCAGCCGATCCGATGCAATCGGGTTGTTCACATAGTTGTCCTTATAGGTATTCCAGTTTTCCGCCAGCTTTTTGGGACACAGCACCAGAACCGACTTGTTTCGATTCTCATAATACTTTACGACTGCCAGTGCGGTAAAGGTCTTGCCAAGGCCAACACTGTCCGCAAGGATGCAGCCGTTGTACTTTTCCAGCTTATTGATGATGGCAAGCACCGCATCCTTCTGGAAGTCGTACAGCAGGCTCCAAATTTTGCTCTGCTTGAAGCCGGTTGCCTCATTCGGCAATTCGTCTTCTGAGATGTCGTCCAAAAACTCGCTGAATACATGATACAGCGTCATAAAATAGATGAACTCCGGGGAATTTTCAGCATAAGCTGTGCTGATATTTTCCAGAACCACATCGGTGACATCCTGCATTTTGTCCCGGTCGTTCCAAAGAGAATCGAACAGCTTCATGTACTGCTGTGCGAACGGAGCCTCCATGCAGTTGACCATGTTGTAGCTGTTATTTCCACGCTCACAGCCAATATCGACCGTTGTAAAGCCACCAATCGGCATATAGGCGGTCTGTGCTGCACCAGAATCCACCGTCATAAAGCCAGCCATATTTTCGCCGGTGGTGTTCGATTTGAACGTAGCCTTTCTTCTGATCCAGTCTGCGCATTCCTTTGCGATGGCTCTCTGGGTCATCTCATTGCGCAGTTTGATTTCAAACTCTGTACCGTAAAGGCTCGTTTCACGAGAAATGCGGGGAATGTAGAACTCCCGCTTCTGCTTTTCAGCCTTTTCTTTCACAAACGTGGGGGATGTAAAGATAAATTCAAACTCGTCTATGGTTTCCAGCTGCTTCTTTAGCTCTTTATAGGCATACATCGAAAAGCAGGCTGCCGCAATAGACACCCTGCTACCTTTTTTGATCTCGACCCGTAAATCATCTCGAACGGTATTGGTGATGTTATCCAGAATTTTCATATCATCCACCGGCTTTATGCTTATCCGTATTTTTTATAGCCTTGACTATGAAAGCACTCTTACAAAACTCTATTTCTATTATACCACCCACTTTTTCCCCTGTAAACGAAAAAGCTGACGGTGTGTAGCGTGCAGCATCCATCAGCTTTTCGTGACACAAAAAATCGGCACCCGCTTTTCAGCGAGTGCCGATTTTGTTACCCTATAGTGCG
>OODL01001741.1_pt1 | contig 17025 bp, 13 predicted proteins | sample 1671181 | NCBI WGS metagenome assembly OODL01 (sample SAMN06348130, study PRJEB24527) | human gut metagenome | biome: human gut; feature: ankylosing spondylitis patient; material: feces | host: Homo sapiens | place: China | collected 2015-10 | reverse complement strand
TTATGGAGGCAAAAATCATGAAAATGGCAAAGAAACTTCTGGCCGTCGTCCTCACTGGTGTTATGGCACTGTCCATGCTGACCGGCTGCGCAAGCATCGCTTCTCGTCAGGCTGCTGACGAGCTGGAGGGCATGCTTCACAGCGTTAAGGGCATGAGCAAGGCTTCTGTGACCGCTGATGATGATACTCTGGCAAAGGACGCTCTCAAGGACACTAAGGATTCCGATGGCAAGGCTATTACTGGCTTTGATGCTAAGGTCAAGGCTAATCTGGACGTTGAGAAGAACAAGGGCAAGTACGTCTGGTACACCACCATCGCAGCTAAGGATGCAAAGAAGGCTGACAAGGCTGCTAAGATTTTCAGTGCAATGACCAAGCAGGGCACTAACCAGCTGGAGCTGGATCTCACCAAGATTGCAAACACTGGTGTCACTGTCAACGGCAAGACTGACGATGAGATCGAGCCCACTGACAACTTCAAGCTGAGCATGAAGGAGTACACTGTCAAGGAGACTAAGGACGGTAAGGACACTAACGTCGATTACATCATGATCGTTGTCACCTGCAAGGCTCAGGTCAAGGCTGCTGCTTGATCGCACCTGAGCTGATACAAGCCCAGCAATAAAACGATATTATCTATTCCTCGAAATAAAAATGGCACAAGGGCCCGGAGTGGAAACACCCCGGGTCCTTGTGTTTTTTGCTGTCTTCCCACACTCTGACACGGTTTGTCCCGGGCGGGTGGTATGCTGTTTTACAGGACAGGCCGACCGGGCCTTGCCCCGGGACATAACGCACCACCCACGGAAAGGAAAGGATACTATGAGGAATTATCGGATGCAGATGCCCGCCCAGTATACATCCATCGGGGACGACGAAAGGGTGCTGCTCTGCGGCGGCGAGACCACAGCATGGCAGACGTTTCAGGACATTGGCCGGGTGCTGAACTATGTGGCCCGTATCTTCTCGGCGGGCAGCTCCATCGTCAACAATGTGGTCACCATCGTGAATTATTTCAATAAGCTCGAAGACCTGCTCCCGGTCATCGGGGAAGTATAAATGAAAAGGGCCGGTACTGCTGCAATGCAGCAGTACCGGCCCTTACTTTATCAGGAGATCAATAATGCAGCTCGTCGGCGATCAGTGCCTCGAGCACGGGCAGCATGGCAGCAGCCTCAGCCTTTGCGGCGGGCAGGTCCATGTCGCGGTAGTTGCCGCACTCCACCTCGCTTGCGCCGGGGACATCGCCCTCGAACGCAGCCATGAAGCGGAAGGACTCCACCGTCAGGCTCAGCGCCTCGGCGGGGGTCAGGCCCCGGGTCAGCAGGTAAAAGCCGGTGCGGCAGCCCATGGGGCCGACGTAGATGACGCCGTCCTTATACTGGCTGTTGCGGGCGTAGGTGGCGAAGAGGTGCTCCAGCGTGTGGGCCGCGCCGGTGGAGAGATAATCGCCGTGGTTCGGCTTCTTCATCCGGATGTCCCAGGTCAGAACATCGCCGTCCTGACGGCTCAGGTACATGCCGCGGTCGAGCCGGGTGTGGTCTACGCAGAAACTTGCGATGCGCTCCATGTCACGCCTCCCGGGATCAGGCCTGCAGGCGCTGGACGCTGCCGTGTGCGCAGTCCACAGCGACCATCAGACCGTCGCGGATGTGGGCGGTAGCGCCGAGGGCGCCCACGATGGTGGGCTTGAGCAGGGCCTTGCCGGCGATGGCGGCATGGCTGTTCAGACCGGCTTCCTCGACCACCAGAGCGGCGGCGTCACGGACGTAGCTCAGCATCTCGTTGGAGGTGGAGGGGACGACCAGGACCATGCCGGGCTTGAACTTTGCACGGATCTCCTCGATGGTGCGGCAGACGCAGGCCTTGCCGGTGGCGTTGGCCAGAGCAGCGCCCTCGGGGCCGACGCCGACGCCGGTAGCCAGGCAGTTGCCGATCATGTGGATCTTGATCATGTTGGTGGTGCCGGAGACGCCCACGGGGACGCCGGCGGTCACGACAGCCAGCTCACCGTCGTGCAGATAGCCGTGCTCTTTTGCCAGAGCGGTGGACTTCTCGATGAGCTCATCGGTGCTGGAGGCGAGGTCCATCATGAGCGGGGTGATGCCCCAGGAGACGGACAGCTGGCGCTGGACCTGCTCGTCCATGACGCAGGCGATGATGGGCTGAGAGGGGCGGTACTTGCTCAGCAGGCGGGCAGTGTTGCCGGACTCGGACACGGTGACGATGGCAGAAGCGTTGACGTCCTTTGCGGTCAGGCAGGCAGCGTGTGCGGTAGCGTCGCTGACGCTGATCTGGCCGGTGGTATCGGTCAGGCGGTTGTCGCGGTAGTGGACCTCGTTCTCGGTGCGCTCTGCAATGGCGGACATGGTCTTGAGGGCCTCAACAGGGTATGCGCCCGCAGCGGTCTCGCCGGAGAGCATGATGGCGGAAGTGCCGTCGTAGATGGCGTTTGCCACGTCGGAGATCTCGGCGCGGGTGGGGCGGGGGTTGACCATCATGCTGTCCAGCATCTGGGTCGCAGTGACGATGGGCTTGCCGAAGGAGAAGGAGCGGTCGATGACGCTCTTCTGGATGCCGGGCAGCTCGGTGAAGTCGATCTCGACGCCCAGATCGCCGCGGGCGACCATGACGGCGTCGGCAGCGGACAGGATGCTGTCGATGTTATTGACGCCCTCGCGGTTCTCGATCTTGGCGATGATGCGGATGTGGGAGTCGTACTCGTTCAGCAGGTTGCGGATGTCGTAGACGTCCTGTGCGGTGCGCACGAAGGAAGCCGCGATGAAGTCGAAGCCCTGCTGGACACCGAAGATGATGTCATCCCGGTCGCGCTGGCTCAGGTAGGGCATGGACAGGTGGACGCCGGGGACATTGACGCCCTTCTTGGTCTTGATCTTGCCGCTGTTGAGCACTTCGCAGACGATGTCGGTATCCGTGACGCTCTTGATGGCCAGCTTGATGAGGCCGTCGTCCAGCATGATGGTGCCGCCCTCGTGGACGTCCTGGGGCAGGTCCTTGTAGGTGATGGAGCAGATCTCCTTGGTGCCCTCCACCTCGCGGGTGGTCAGGGTGAAGGTCTGGCCGGCTTCCAGCATCTCAACGCCGTTCTTGAACTCCTTCAGGCGGATCTCGGGGCCTTTGGTGTCCAGCAGGGCAGCAACGGGCTTGTTCAGCTCAGCGCGGACAGCCTTCAGCATGTCCAGACGGCCCTTGTGCTCCTCGTAGGAGCCGTGGGAAAAGTTGAAGCGGGCCACGTTCATGCCGTTGGCGACCAGCTCGCGCAGGACGCCGTCCTTATCGGTAGAAGGGCCAAGGGTGCAGATGATCTTCGTTTTTCTCATAAATATACCTCTAACAGTCTCTTTTTTTCCTCTATGATGGGCGCGCAGGTGCCAGATATGCCCTGCGGCCGCTGGCCGGACATCGGCCCGGTCAGGGGTGTTTGAAAACCTTACCATTCTATATTATAACCGCTTGTGTACAAGAGAGCAAGAAAAAATTCGGCAAAGAAAACCTTAAATTTTCGTGATAGATGCCGGAGCGATAAAAAGCTTGCGAAAAGTGCGTCCATCGCCTATAATAGGGCTAAGCAAAAGTCTCACTTCTGCCCCGAAGGGACGCAGGTGAGCGCAAAATGATAGAAACGGAGTGAAAGCGTAATGGAAAAGCGCGTTTTTCTGATCGTTCTGGACAGCTTCGGCATCGGCGCAGAGCCGGATGCCGCCGCCTTTGGCGATGAGGGGACCAACACCCTCGGCGCCATCGCCAACCACCCCAATTTCAACTGCCCCAACCTGAAAAAGCTCGGACTGTTCAACATCGACGGTGTGACCGTCGGCGAGAAGGATGCCGCCCCCATCGGCTCCTTTGCCCGCCTGCAGGAGCAGAGCATGGGCAAGGATACCACCATCGGCCACTGGGAGATCGCCGGTGTCGTCAGCCCGAAGCCGCTGCCCACCTTCCCGGACGGCTTCCCGGACAGCCTCATCCACGAGTTCGAGGAAAAGACCGGCCACAAAGTCCTCTGCAACAAGCCCTACTCCGGCACGCAGGTGCTGAAGGACTACGGCGAGCAGGCCATGAAGGAGGATGCCCTCATCGTCTACACCAGCGCCGACAGCGTTTTTCAGGTGGCCGCCAACGAGGAGCTGGTGCCGGTGCATGAGCTGTACCGTTACTGCGAGATCGCCCGCGAGATGCTGAAGGGCGAGTACGGCGTGGGCCGCGTCATCGCCCGCCCCTTCCTCGGCCGTACCGCCGACACCTTCTACCGCACCACCAACCGCCACGACCTGAGCCTCAAGCCGCCCCGCAAGACCATGCTTGATCTGCTCAAGGACGCCGGCAGGGACGTCATCGCCGTGGGCAAAATTTTCGACATCTTCGACGGCGAGGGCGTGACGGAAAAGATCAAGACCACCGGCAACACCAACGGCATCGCCTTCACCAAGGCGTTGCAGACCCGCGACTTTGAGGGTCTGGCCTTCGTGAACCTCGTCGATTTCGATATGCTCTACGGCCACCGCCGCGATGTGGCAGGCTACGCTGCTGCGGCCACCGAGTTCGATAAGTTCCTTGCCGACTTCATCCCCGGGATGCGGGAGGGCGACATCCTGATGGTCACGGCCGACCACGGCTGTGACCCCTCCTACACCAAGACCACCGACCATACCCGCGAGTATGTGCCTTACCTCATCTGCGGCAAGGGCGTCAAGCCGGGCGTTGACCTCGGCACCAGGCTCTGCTTCGGCACCATCGCACACACCATCTGCGACTATCTGGGCGTGGATGCTTCCACGCTGGACGGCCAGAGCGTGTTGGGCGACATTTTAGCTTAAACAGGCAAAAGAAAAAGGACTGCGTGAGCAGTCCTTTTTCTTTTGCAATTCTATTTACGCTGCATCATTTTCAGCGCTGGAAGCGTCGCCGCTGCCGGAGCCGAACAGGGCGTCCAGCACGGTGGAAGCGGCCTGATGCAGGGAGGAAGCCGCCTGCTCCACCTGCTCCTGGGTCGGCATACTGAAGGACGGCGACTCGGTGGAGCCTGCCGGGGCTTCTTCGCTGCTGTCGGCGGGGACCTCGGTGGAAGCGCTGGGCTCACCGGAGGCGTCGCCCTCGGCGGGCTGGCTGTCAGCGGGGGCCTCTTCCGCCGGGACTTCGCTCTCGGCGGGCTCTTCTGCGATCACGCTGTCGGGAGATTCCTCCGGGATGGATGCACCGGCGTTGGGGTCGGCGGTCGGCGTGAAGACCTCGGTCTTCTCGGGGGTCTGGCTGGTGCTGGTAAGCTTGTCCTCGCCGCCCAGGACCGCTGCGATGAGGGCCTTGGCCTCGTTGACCGAGTTCTCATCCGGCTTCATGACGTAGAGGCTCTGGCCCTTGGCGGAGTAGCACTTGCTGCTCTTCGCGCCCGAGCCGGTGACGGTGTAGCTCTGGATGTCCCAGTTGGCAAGGTCGCCCAGCTGCATCCGGACCAGCGCAGAGATCTGTTCCTGCGAGAGGCTGGTGACGAAGCAGTCGGCGGCGGCGTCCATCAGCTTGGAGAAGCCCATGAGCAGGGCCGGGGATTTGAGCTTGTTGGCCACCGCGTCGATGACTTTCATCTGGTTGATGCCGCGCTGGATGTCGCCGGTCTTGAAGGCGTGGCGCTCACGGGCAAAAGCCAGAGCGGACTTGCCGTCCAGATGGTTCCAGCCCTCGGCGAAGGTGGTGGGGTCGTAGTAGCCGGGGCTGCCCACCGAGGTGAAGGCCTGGTCGGAGTAGACGTCCACGCCGCCGATGGCGTCGATGATGTTGATGAAGCCCGCAAAATTGATGCGGAGGTAGTGCTCCACATCCACGCCGTAGAGGTTGCCCAGCGTGGCCATGCTGGTCTCGACGCCGTAGAGGCCGGCGTGGGTCAGCTTGTCCTTGCTGTCGGTGCCTGCGAGGTCAACATAGTAGTCGCGCGGGGTGTTGATGAGGGCCGCCTGCTTGGTGGTGGGGTTGACCACGGCGAGGATGTTCACGTCGCTGCGGGCCTTTTCGGTCAGGTCACCGCGGTTGTCCACACCGCTGAGATAGACGACGAAGGGCTCTTTCGTGATCTTATTCGCCTCTGCGCCGGTGAGCAGGCCGGAAGTCATGCTGTCCAGTGCGGTCAGACCCTGCTGCGCCCAGACACAGCCCACGGCCAGCGCGGCGCAGAGCAGGACGGACAGCACCCGGGCCACGACGGCACCGCTGCGGGAGGCGAGGCACTTGCGCACCAGCAGCCAGAGCAGCACCAGAAGCGCGGTGATGATAACGAGGTAGAGCACCGGCAGCATCTGGGTGCGCCAGAGCTGCACCAGCGCGGCAAGGCTCAGGATGGCCTGCAGTACCAGCAAGACCATTCCTCCTTTCGGAAGTTTGTCGTCAGCGGGGGCGGGCTCGCTGGGGTGCAGCGGCTCCCACTGTCTGCGGGGCGGCACCGGAGATTTCGGCGGCTCGGACTGAGGCGTCGGTGTTGGTTTCGGCGGCGCTTTGGGGCGGGGAGGCTCCGGCGAGAAGAAATCGGCGCTGTCTACCTCCACTTCGTCGGGTTCGCTGCGCTTGATGCCCCGGTGGATGTGCCGGGGGCCTTCGTCGTTATTCTGGGGATGGATATGCTCGTTTTCGTCAAACATAGGCGTTCACTCCTTTGGATGTGTATGCCATCATGTGGTGGGGATGATGCTCAGCACAGCCCGGGCGGGCAGGCAGGTGGCCGTCTGGTCTTCCTCGCTGAGCCAGCCGAAGGACTCGCAGATGTGGTCAGGGCAGGGCGAGTCCACAAAGCGGGCTGCGCCGTCCTGGATCTTGATGTGGACGGTGAGGTAGCCGGTGTCCACATCGTAATCGGCATCTTTTTCGAGGGGGAAGGTGAGCTTGGTGTTGCTGTCGCCATAGATGAGCTCTGCGCAGAGCGGCGCACCGGTCTGGTTTGCTTTCCGCACCAGCAGCAGCACGGCGGCTGCGGCCAGAATGACGGCAGCAAAGACCAGATCTATCAGCAGTTTTTTGTGTTGTTTCATAGAAAATTATCCTTTGAGCGGGATCTGCTCCAGCTCGGCCAGCCAGAGCGCGGCGGCTGCGTCACTGGGCATCCGCCAGTCGCCCCGGGGCGAGAGGGTAACGCTGCCCACCTTGGGGCCGTCGGGCAGGCAGCTGCGCTTGAACTGCTGGGCGAAGAACCGCCAGTAGAAGTTGCGCAGCCACTTGTACAGCACGCTGTCGGGGTATTCGGGGCGGCCTGCAAAGGCGGCCTTTGCCAGCCGGAAGATCTTGGCCGGGCCAAAGCCGAAGCGCAGAACCTGATACAGGTAAAAGTCGTGCAGCTCATAGGGGCCCACCAGATCCTCGGTCTTTTGCGCGATCTCGCCGTCCTTGGCGGGCAGCAGCTCCGGGGAGACCGGAGTGTCCAGAATGTCCAGCAGCACGGTGCGCAGGGCGTCGGTGGCGGCAATGTCGGCTTCGTAATGCACCAGATGGCGCACCAGCGTTTTGGGCACCCCGGCGTTCACACCGTACATGCTCATGTGGTCGCCGTTGTAGGTGGCCCAGCCCAGTGCCAGCTCCGACAGGTCGCCGGTGCCAACCACAAGGCCGCCGGTGCGGTTGGCGGTGTCCATCAGCTCCAGCGTGCGCACACGGGCCTGCCCATTTTCAAAGGTCACGTCCAGCACGCTTTCGTCCTGGCCGATGTCCCGGAAGTGGCTGTGGACCGTTTCGGCAATGTCGATCTCCTTGAAGGAGACCTGCAGCTCATCGCACAGGATCTCGGCATTGCTGCGGGTGCGGTGGGTGGTGCCGAAGCAGGGCATGGTCACGGCCAGCACATCGCTGGCGGGGCGGCCCAGCTGCTTCATGGCGCGCACCGCCACCAGCAGAGCCAGACAGCTGTCCAGACCGCCGGAAATGCCGATGACCGCCGTTTTGGCGTGGGCATGCTCCAGCCGCTTGGCCAGACCGTCGGCCTGCATCTTCAGGATCAGTTCGCAGCGCTCGGCGCGGCGCTTGGGGTCGCCGGGCACGAAGGGTGCCGGGTCGATCCAGCGGGTGAGAGGGGTCTCGGTGAGTTCCAGATCGAACTCCACCGTGGTGTAACCATCGCGGCTCAGCTCAAAGCTGGTGTTGCGGGCACGCTCGGCCTCCATGCGCTGGCAGTCGATCTCGGTCTCGGCAATGCCGCCCGCAAAGGGAGCTGTCTCGGCCAGCAGGGTGCCGTTTTCGGCGATCAGGTCGTGCCCGGCGAACACCATGTCCTGGGTGCTCTCGCCGTGCCCGGCCGAGGCGTACAGGTAGCCGCACAGCAGGCGGGCCGACTGGTTGGACACCAGTGTCCGGCGGTACTCGGCCTTGCCGACGGTCTCGTCGCTGGCCGAAAGGTTGGCGATGACCGTGGCCCCGGCCAGCGCGTGGAAGGTGGAGGGCGGCAGTGCGCTCCACAGGTCCTCGCACAGCTCTACGCCCAGCACAAAGCTGGGCATGGACCGGCAGCGGAACAGCAGCGAAGTGCCAAAGGGCACCTGCTGGCCGCACACGGTGATCGTTTCCACCTCGGTGCTGCCGGGGGTAAACTGGCGCTTCTCGTAGAATTCGCCGTAGTTGGGCAGGTAGGTCTTGGGCACAAGGCCCAGCAGCTGCCCGCGGCACAGCACGGCGGCGCAGTTGTACAGCTTGCCGTGTATCAGCAGCGGCAGGCCCACCAGCACGACGGTGTCCAGCGTCCGGGTGCCGTCCAGCACGGTCTGCAGGGCATCCAGCGCACCGGTCTGCAGCGTGTGCTGCAGGAACAGATCGCCGCAGGTGTAGCCGGTGAGGCAGAATTCCGGGAATACAGCCAGCTTGACCCCGCGCGCGGCGGCTGCCTGCACGTCGGCAAGGATCTGCTGGGCGTTATAGGTGCAGTCTGCCACCCGCAGGGCGGGGGAGAAGGCGGCTGCCTTTAAAAAACCATCTTTCATCGGAGGATTTCACATCCTGTCTTTCGTTTTAGCCTGCAGAGGGCCTGCAGTGCCCATAGTATACCACAAACTGCAACAAACGGAAAGTAACAGCTTGGTAAAAGAAGTGTGACAAAACAAAAGCTGCCCGCAGGGATGCGGGCAGCCGGAAAACATAAAAGCGGAAAACGAGATGGACCGTAAGCCGGGTTCTGTATTAAACGACGATCTGTCTAGACCTGCCATTGCTGACAGGTTCGTGCCGCCTTCGGGACACGCGAGCAGCGCTGTACGTCCCATATAGGCGTTGCTTCCGGTAGGGTTTACAAAGCCGCATAGTCACCCATGCGCTGGTGAGCTCTTACCTCGCCGTTTCATCCTTACCGCATTGCTGCGGCGGTTTGTTTTCTGTTGCACTTTCCCTAAGGTCACCCTCGGCTGCCGTTAGCAGTTACCGTGCTCTGTGAGGCCCGGACTTTCCTCAGAGCGGTCAAAGCCGCCCCGCCGCCGTATGTTCCACTCGTTTTCCGTTCCTCATAATACCATAAAAAAACAAGATTTGCAAGCGAAAGCGTTTTTTGCTATACTATTTATATCTGTTTTTCGTGCAAAGGAGGGGGGCGCGTGCGTCTGTATTTCACGGTGCCGGACACCCTGCAGACCCAAAATGGAACGCTTGTGCGGAACTTTCTGCGCCAGTGTGCTGTTTCTACGGAGCTTGCCCGGGCAGTCAAATTTCAGGGCGGCGGCTTTTTTGCCGACGGTGCGTCCGTGCTGGCCAACCGCCGGGTGTACCCGGGGCAGGTGCTGAGCTTCGACCTCCCGCCGGAAGCGGGCGGCGTGGCCCCGCAGCCGGACATTGCCGTGCAGGTGGTCTACGAGGATGCCTTTGCCGTGGTGCTGGAAAAGCCGCCCCATCTGGCGGTGCACCCCACTCTGAACTACCCCGGCGGCACGCTGGCCAACGGCTATGCGGCCTGGGCGTTGCAGCAGGGCCGCAGCCCGGTGTTCCGCCCGGTGAACCGCATCGACAAGGACACCAGCGGCCTTGTGCTGGCGGCCCGCAACACCTATGCTGCGCCGCTCCTGGCAGAAAACGTGCAGAAGCTCTATTACGCCATCGTGGAGGGCGAGCTGCCCTTGGGGCCGGGCGTGATCGACGCGCCCATCGGCCGCCGGGGTGACAGCATCATCGGGCGGTGTGTGACCCCGGAGGGCAAGCCCAGCCGCACCGAGTACACCATATTAAAGGTACAGAACGGCCTGAGCCTGGCCGCCTGCGTGCCGGTGACCGGCCGCACCCACCAGATCCGGGTGCACTTTGCGTCCATCGGCCATCCGCTGGCCGGGGATGACCTCTACGGCGGCCGCCGGGACCGCATCGGGCGGCAGGCACTGCACTGCGCAAAGCAGACCTTCCGGGTGCCGGAGTACACTGAGGTGCCGGACGGCATCTGCATCCGCACCCCGGTGAGCGCCGGAACAGGCCGCACGGTGACCGTGGAAAGCCCGCTGCCGCAGGATATGGCCGACCTGCTTTCGTGAAAAGTGCGTGAAAGAACTGCCCAAATTTTGTTCAGGTGCTTGTTTCATTCCGTGCAGGGTGTATAATAAAATGAGCATAGATCGTCTGTGCGCTGACATTCAGCCGCACAGGATGTGGAAACCACCGCCGCGCTGGATGCAGAGCAGCTTTGCCGCGCGGCAAGGAAGGAGAAACCCGTTTGATCGAAGATAAGACAAAGGAACCGCAGACCGCAGAGCCTGCGCAGCAGCCGCCGAAAAAACGCGGCCAGAAGCTGCGCTCCCTGTGGGCACAGTTCCAATGCATGCAGCTCCTGCGTCGGCACCGCTTCCGCCGCAGGACCCAGCATCACGTCAATCATTTTTCTCAGAAACTGCTGCAGAACCGCCTCGTTCTCATCGTAGGTGAGGCCCTGTACGCTCTGGGATTTTCGGCCGAATATGCATTTGTCCGTGTCGGACGCACGGTGTGCCGGGGCGTGTCCGGTGCACTGCTCTGGGTGCGCAGCCTGCTGCACACCATCGTGTCCATGGCGTTCCCCGGTGCAGCCCAGATGGTGCGCGACCTGTTCGGGCCCATTGTGCTGTTCTTCCGGGGCATGGGCTCGCTGCTGGTACATGCGCACCGCGTCCGGAAGGAAAAGGGCTTTGGCGCAGCCGTAAAGGACAGCGTGCATTATCTGGTCGGCGGCGTGCGGCGCAATGTGCGCACCCTGCCGCGCATGGCCATGTACATCCTGCCGGTGCTGGCACTGGCCGGGATGGTCACGGTGGTGCAGAACACCATCCGTCAGCCCTATGCGCTGGAAGTGCAGGTGAACGGCCAGACCGTGGGCTATGTGGCCAACGAGGATGTGTTCAACTCTGCCAAGGAAGCCGTGCAGGAGCGTATCAACGATGCAGGCACGGACGAGAACACCAAGTGGACGGTGGAGCCCACCTATACCATTTCGGTGGCACACAGCGTGCTGGACGAAAACGAGATGGCCAACGCCATCCTGAAGTCCTCCAGCGACCAGATCAGTGAGGGCACCGCCCTGTATCTGGACGGAGAACTGACCGCCGTGTGCTCGGACGGCACTGCCCTGCAGAGCTACCTGAGCAGCCTGCTGGAACCCTACGAGAACCCGGAAGATCCCAATGTGACCGTGGGCTTCAACAAAGAGGTCACCCTGGAGAATGGCATCTACTTCAATGAAAGCTTCCAGCAGGAAAATGATGTGGAGTCGATGCTTTCCGGCGTGCAGCAGCAGGAAAAGATCTATACCGTGCAGACCGGCGACACCCTGTGGAGCATTGCCCAGAAGAACGACCTGACCTTCCGGGAACTGTGCGAGCTGAATACGAACTTCAAGGGCGCGGCCCTGACCGAGACCTCCAACATCCAGGCCGGTGATGAGCTGATCGTGACCAAACAGGAAGCCACGCTGGAAGTGCGCATCACCAAGATCGAGACCTGGCAGGAGGAGATCCCCTATACCAGCGAGACGACCAAATCCAAAGAGTACAACGTGGGCACCAAAAAGACCACGCAGGCCGGTGAAAACGGCATCCGCAGTGTGACGGCCCAGCGTGTGTACGACACCAACGGCACCCAGCTCAGCCAGCAGATCCTCAGCACCGAAGTGATCAAGGAGCCTGTGACCGAAAAGATCGTGGTGGGCACCAAGAAGGTGACCACCAGCACTTCTTACATCACCGGCAGCGGTCAGTTTATCTGGCCGGTGCCCGGCTACCGGAACTGCTCGCGCTGGTACGGCGGCAGCCACAAGGGCGTGGATATCTGCGCCGCCGCCGGTACGCCCATTTACGCTTCGGCAGGCGGCACCGTCACCAAGGCCGGTTACAACAAGGCTGGTGCAGGTACGGGCTATGGCTACTCCATCATCATCAACCATGGCAACGGCTACACCACCGTGTATGCACACTGCCTGTCGCTGGTGGTCCATGCAGGCCAGACCGTCAAGCAGGGCCAGCTGATCGGCTATGTGGGCAGCACCGGACGTTCCAGCGGCAACCACTGCCACTTCGAGATCCGCCGCAACGGCTCTTACATTGCCCCGCAGAACGTGTTCAACCGCAGAAAATACAGGTAAGCATGCAGAGCGGGCCTTTCCACCGGGAAGGGCCTGCCTGCCGATCATAAAGAAAAAGGAGAGATGTTCTATGTCTACCCCTCACAACAGCGCCGAAAAGGGCGATTTCGCAAAGACGGTCCTCATGCCCGGTGACCCGCTGCGCGCCAAGTTCATTGCCGACGCCTTCCTGCAGGATGTGCGTCAGGTGACCGGTGTGCGCGGCATGCTGGGCTTTACCGGCACCTATCAGGGCCGCCCCATCAGCGTGATGGGCAGCGGCATGGGCATGCCGTCCATCGGCATCTATTCCTATGAGCTGTTCAAGTTCTACGATGTGGACAACATCATCCGCATCGGCTCTGCCGGCAGCTACACCGAAAAGGCCAAGCTGTTCGACGTGGTGCTGTCCACCGGCGCAGTGAGCGAGTCCAACTACGCCCGGGTACAGAGCGGCTTCGAGGGGGACATCACCCTGCCCAGCCAGAGCCTGAACGACAAGCTGCGCGCTTCTGCCGCCAAGCAGGGCATTCCCCTCATTGAGGGCAACATCCACTCTTCGGATGTGTTCTACCGCCAGCCCTCCGACGAAAAGCCCACCTACTGGGAAAAGCTGCGGGATGAGCGCGGCTGCCTGTGCGTGGAGATGGAGAGCTTTGCCCTGTTTGCCAACGCACAGGTGCTGGGCAAGCATGCGGCCTGCCTGCTGACCATTTCCGACAGCTTTGTGGCACCGGAGATTACCACGGCCGAGCAGCGCCAGACGAGCTTTACCAACATGATGAAGGTGGCTCTGGGCGCAGAGTACTGAGAAACCCAACCGAAGATCCAGCGCGGTCTGCCTGCAAAAAGGCCGGCCGCGCTGTTTTCGCCCCCAAAAGGAGGAACATTTTATGACGAACCTGACCTTGGAAGAAAAGCAGGAGCTGATCCGCATGGCACTGGCTGCCCGCGAAAAGGCTTATGCACCGTATTCCAATTTTATGGTGGGTGCTGCCCTGCGCGCAAAGGACGGACGCGTCTACACCGGCTGCAACGTGGAAAATGCGTCCTTTACCCCCACCAGCTGCGCAGAGCGCACGGCCCTGTTCAAGGCCGTGGCCGACGGCGTGACCGAGTTCACGGATATTGCAGTGGTGGGCAGCCGCCGCGGCGAGGTGAACGAACAGATCACTTCGCCCTGCGGTGTGTGCCGTCAGGCACTGTTCGAGTTCGGCGGGCCGGAGCTGAACGTGATCATGGCCAAAACGCCGGAGGATTTCATCGAGCGCAGCATGGACGAACTGCTGCCCTTTGGGTTCGGCCCTTCCAACGTGGCCGGAAATGCCGCCGTGGAAAAATAAAACGGCGTCCGGCACAAAACAGAAGGTGCAGAAAATGCACAAAAGTAATACTTTTTGAAGAATTTTACAAAGATATTGTAAATGTTTTGTAATCGAAAAGTGCTTGCATCTCACACATCTTCCCGCTATACTTGAGCCAGTAAATGTGTCAGTGCCTGCATTTTACAGGCATGTTCTGACAGACACATCATGATCGAAAAAAAGGAGACTTTCTTATGAAGATTTCTCGTCGTAACTTCCTGGCTGTGGCTGGTGCTGCTGCCGCCGCCGCTGCTCTGACCGCTTGTGGCGGTTCTTCCGCTTCTTCCACCAGCACCGCTTCTTCCGCTGCTGCTTCCACCGCTTCCTCCGCTGCTGAGGGCGGCGAGAAGATCGTCAAGGTCGCTCTGACCTGCGACACCGGCACGATCGACGATGAGAGCTTCAACCAGGCTTGCTGGACTGCTGTTTCCGGCTACATGGGCCATGACTGCCAGTACTACATCCCCGAGGCTGACGCTTCTGATGAGGATCGTGAGACCATGATCCGTCTGGCTGTCAACGAGGGTGCAGACGTGATCGTCTGCGTCGGCTACCTGTACGGTGCTTCTCTGGCATGGGCTGCTGACCAGTACCCCAATGTCAAGTTCATCGCTGTGGACGTGACCCAGGGCGATATCGGCACGGATACCATCCCCGCAAACTGCTACTGCATCACCTTCAAGGAAGAGCAGGCAGGTTACCTGGCCGGTTACGCGATCGCCAAGGACGGCAAGACCAAGTTGGGCTTCCTGGGCGGCATGGCTGTGCCCGCTGTCATCCGTTACGGCTACGGCTTCGTGCAGGGCGCTGATGCTGCCGCACAGGAGCTGGGCCAGAACGTCGAGATCAACTACTTCTACGGCGGCCAGTTCTACGGCGATGCCAACATCACCTCCCGTATGGAGGGCTGGTACTCCAACGGCACTCAGGTCGTGTTTGCCTGCGGCGGCGGCATCTACACCTCCGCTGTGGAGGCTGCTCTGAAGAACAACGGCTACGTCATCGGCGTGGACGTTGACCAGAACTACATCGGCACAAACGGCGTGGCTGACGGCACCTATGCCTACAACCCGTTCATCACCTCTGCCATGAAGGGTCTGTCTGAGGCTGTCAACACCGCTCTGTCCGACATCGAGGCCGGTGACTGGAGCGAGATCGCTGCTTCCAACGGCAACTTCGGTCTGGAGGATGGCGATTACATCGGCCTGCCCACCGCAGACGACAGCTGGAACTTCGAGACCTTCACCAAGGACGAGTACGAGACCGTCAAGGACAAGATCAAGAGCGGCGAGATCACTGTGGACAACAACTCCGACGATGCTACCAAGCCCACCGTCAGCGAGTTCACCACCGTCAACTACATCCAGTAAAGAGCTTCCCCAGGCGGGATGTTCCGAAAGGGACACCCCGTCTTTTGCTGTATCAAAAGCCAGAAGTCATACTATTTCAAGGAGAACCCAAGATAAAAATTTCCCGTCGCAAATTCCTGACCGTGGCCGCTTCCGGCGAGATCACCGTGGACAACAGCTCGGATGATGGGGTCAAGCCCACCGTCAGCGAGTTCACCACCGTCAACTATATCCAGTAACCCGGCGTTTCCCGCAGCCTGCGGGCCGCAAACCGGCAGGCCGCTTTTATGAATTACTCAATGCAAAAACAGGGTGCCCATTGCAGGTGGGCACCCTGTTTTTGTGTGTCCGGGCAGGGCAGACCCGGCGGAAACTGTGCAAGATGCTTCAAAAGTAATACTTTTATCTGTACTTTCTGCCAAAAACGAAAAAAGCCGTGTGCAAATTGTCGGAAATCAGGTATAATGAAAGATAGAATAGTATAGGTGTCGATACGGCACGAAAGGAGAGTGAGCAGATTGGCAGAGGATTTTGTGATCGAGATGCTCCACATCACCAAGGAATTCCCTGGGATCAAGGCAAACGATGATATCACCCTGCAGCTGCGCAAAGGCGAGGTACACGCCCTGCTGGGCGAAAATGGCGCCGGCAAAAGTACGCTGATGAGCGTGCTGTTCGGCCTGTACCAGCCGGAGGCTGGTCAGATCCGCAAGAACGGCAAGGAGGTCGCCATCCGCAACCCCAACGATGCAAATGCACTGGGCATCGGCATGGTGCACCAGCACTTCAAGCTGGTGGAATGCTTCAGCGTTCTGGACAACATCATTCTGGGCGTGGAGCCCAATAAAATGGGCTTTTTGCAGAAAGCCGAGGCCCGCAAGAAGGTCATGGCCCTGAGCGAAAAGTACGGCCTGCGCGTGGATCCGGATGCCCTTGTCAGCGATATCTCGGTGGGCATGCAGCAGCGCGTGGAGATCCTGAAGATGCTGTACCGCGACAACGAGATCCTGATCTTCGATGAGCCCACCGCTGTGCTGACCCCGCAGGAGATCGACGAGCTGATGGAAATCATGCGCGGGTTCAAGAAGGAAGGCAAGTCCATCCTGTTCATTACTCACAAGCTGAACGAGATCATGGCCGTGGCCGACCGCTGCACGGTGCTGCGCAAGGGCAAGTACATGGGCACCGTAGACATCAAGGACACCACCAAGGAAGAACTTTCCCGCATGATGGTGGGCCGTGATGTGCAGCTGCAGGTGGAAAAGCAGCCTGCAAATCCCGGTGCCGTGGTGCTGGACGTGCAGAACGTGACCATGCACAACGACCAGCGCAAGAAGGATTCTGTCAAGGATGTCACCTTCCAGGTGCACGCCGGTGAGATCGTCTGCCTGGCGGGCATTGAGGGCAACGGCCAGACCGAGTTTGTCTACGGCCTGACCGGTCTGGAAAAGCTGACCAACGGCAAGATCACGCTGGATGGCAAGGACATCACCCATGCCACCATCCGCCAGCGTTCCAAGGACGGCATGAGCCATATCCCGGAGGACCGCCACAAGCACGGTCTGGTGCTGGATTACAGCCTGGAAAACAACATGGTGCTGCAGCGCTACTGGCAGCCGGAGTTCCAGAAGGGCGGCTTCATCCGCTCGGATAAGGTGCGTGAGTACTCCGACCGGCTGATCGCACAGTACGACGTGCGCAGCGGCCAGGGCAGCTCCACCATCGTGCGCAGCATGTCCGGCGGCAACCAGCAGAAGGCGATCATTGCCCG
>OODL01001716.1_pt1 | contig 17269 bp, 18 predicted proteins | sample 1671181 | NCBI WGS metagenome assembly OODL01 (sample SAMN06348130, study PRJEB24527) | human gut metagenome | biome: human gut; feature: ankylosing spondylitis patient; material: feces | host: Homo sapiens | place: China | collected 2015-10 | reverse complement strand
ATGTCTGGCTGCTTCACTTATCTGGCTTCGATAAGAGGTTTGCAGACACGCCCTAGGCAACTGGCTCCCGGTCTGCCTCACGGAGTATGACCACCATCTGTTCATCGGTAAATCTTCCTTTTCTCATGGAATCAATCCCTACTGGATTGGCCGCATTTCCTCAAGTTTTTATGGTCTAGAATCTCCGTATCAGGTCACCCCTTCCCCCCAAAAAAAGAGGCCCGCCAGCAAAAACTGGTAGGCCTCTTTTTTGTTCATGCAGTCAGCCTATAGGGTCGCTGTACAGCCACATCGTTATCTTTCAGGATAAGCGTACTTTCTCCACAGCCTTACGTATCTCTTTCAACAGGCTACCGCAGTCGCGATAAAATCGCCCCCGCTCCTTTGCGGCTGCCATTTCCTGCCGCCTATACATCCCGTGCTTGAAACTATTCCGATTCCCGTACGGCGCACCGCCTTTGGGCGTTGATTCAGCCATTTTTACTTCCTCCTTTGGACGACATCTCCAACAATGGCCTGATCGGCGTAGACGTGTGTGACCTGGATGTTCTGCCTTCCGGCATTGCGGTAGCGTCGAAGTATCTCAAACTGTTGCAGGTACAGACGCATCATCTTGGCCGCTATAGCCGAAAGACGTTCCTTGTCTTCCGTAAACGCAGCCGTGTCACTGCTGCTCAAGGCATTCACTGCGTACTCATTGGCAAGACACATCTGCACCACAAGCATGCGCTCAAGGCTGTTGCCTGGCCTAAGCTCCCGGATGGCGGCAATGCAGGCATTGAACAGCAAATCCGAACGTTTTCCTCTGGCTGTTCGTGACAAGCAATGAAGCAAATACGTCGCCGCAGGCTCGTCTTCCGCCCCGAATGCGGCCATAAGTCGCTCTTTCCATTGCGCCGGGCACTCGCCAGCGAGCAACACCGGCGCAATGCCATTCTCTGTTTTCTGGACGAAAACAGACTCGCTCGTGCAGGTTGCCTGAGTCATCGTACCGACTCGTTCAGCGTGCGTGCCAGGTAATCAGAATCATTAAAAATGGTATACAAAGCCTTGTCATCAAGCTTGAGCAGCATCTCCGTCACTCTTCTGTAAAAAGCCGACGGCCCCATGCCGTAGAGCTTTCTGTCCAACACATCACGCAGCGCCGCATGAGTCTCGATCGGAAGACCTGCACCAATAACTCGAATCTTATCACTATTTTGCATAAGTCACCTCGTGTTTTTTCTTGATACAGAAATATTGGCCTCCTCTTTTCCAAAATTTCAGAAAGGAACTCCTTTTTCTTCTGCATACAGAACGTAAGCCTCGCAAAAAGATTGCTTGGATAAAAAGCAACCAGCAGTCAAAAAAAGCCTTGGCACTTGTTATAAGGGTATAGAAAAAGCATGTTAGGAGGCTTCTTATGCATACTACCACAAATCAGTCTTCCAGCCTTGCATCGGCTCTTCTCTGCGTCCAGCAGGCGCTGCAACCCGCCACAAAGGATGGTAAAAATCCGTATCATGCCACCCGCTACGCCACTCTCAACAGTGTCATGGCAAGCTGCCGTGAGTTGCTTATCAGCCATGGCATCCTGCTTACCCAGATGCCTGTCGTCCAGCCTGTAGAACTTGGTCAGAACGTCCTTGCTCTCGAAACGCGACTCACTCATGTGGATACCGGTGAATATCTTGCCAGCACTGCCATTGTCCCTCTGCCCAAAGCGGATCCCCAGGGACTGGGCAGTGCCATTACCTACGCAAGGCGTTATGCCCTGTGCGCCATATTGGGCATCATTACAGAAGATGATGACGGCAATGCCGCATCCTGTCTGGAGAATCGACAAGCGCCAAACGTAACGGCCGGCCCCAAGAAAGCACGTTCTCTCCTGGCATCTTTGCCGAAGCTCGATGGGGTCAGCTACAGCACGGCCACCAGCTCCGAGGGCCGAACATATGTTGTCGCTGTCGGCGGAACAATGGAAAAGAAAGTCCTTCTCCAGAAAGCGGGCTTCCGATGGGACAACAAGCAGCGGTGCTGGTGGAGATACGCGGACATTGAAAATCAGGACAGCGCCCAGAGCTGTTCGCTGTGAGGAGTCTGTATGAAAGAAACTAACTCGCAACGCCCCCTGGCGTTGATGTCCCTTCTGCACAATGGCCTGCGGCTCCATGCTGCAAAGACGACACAGGCCCAGCTGGGAGACAGGAAGCGCTATGTGGGGTTGTCCGACATCGCCGCCTTCAGCGTCTGCCCTCGTAAAGCTGTCCTGCAAAAACAGCAGCCCGGAACAGCGAATTTTGCCAAGACACTGACGCTTCAGCGGGGACACTGGTATGAAGACGGCATAGCTTCCGCTCTGGAAGCCACAGGCCTGTCCCCTCTGCGCCAGCTTGAAATAGCTGTGACCTACAAGGGCGTCCCCATCAAGGCGCATCTTGATCTTGTGCTGGTGTCTTCTTCCCCGACGCCAACCATCCGTATCCTTGAAGTGAAAAGCATGACAGCCCTGCCCGAACATGTTTACGCCAACCATGAACTTCAGGCCTACGGACAGATCGCGCTGTTCCATGCCTACTACAACAGGCATGTGTTCAGTCTGCGGGACGAACAGGGCACACCGGTTTTCACGGGGCTGTCTTTCCCTGAAGTGGTCGCCAGACTCTGGGGGGAATCTTTCCCGGACAACATCCGCAAGGTAAATGTCGAGGCCTGGCTTCTGGCCCTGACCATGACCGACGGCAAAGGCTTCGGCCCCTATCACTACAACAAGACTATGAAGACTGCGATCCTTGATATGGCGGTGCAGATGTACGGCCTTCTCCCACATCCTGTTGACAGATTGCCTGTGGCTGAGGGCTTTCATCCCCTCTGCTCCTGCTGCGATCATGCTGTAACCTGCCCCAAATTCGCCGGTCCTGAGCATCCTGAACTGGCGCAACGCCTGCAAAAGCTGGTTGACTGGAAAACAGACCGCACTGCGCTGGATGAACGTATCAAGGAGGCAGAGGCCGATATGAAAGAATGGTATGCCCGGGCGGACGCTCAGGGGGATTGGGTCATAGCCGGAAAACACCGCTTCAAAGTCGTTCCTCTGGCTGGCCGACGTACTCTGGATAAACACGGGCTGGCCGACGAACTCTCCAGTCTGATGCGGGATCAGGGAATCGCTCTGGACGTACCGGCGCTCTTTGCAAAGCATGAGAAGCAGGGGGCCCCCGGCAAGCGCCTTATGCTGCTGCCCTTCTCCAACACAATAACTGACGCCTAATACGAGAACTGATATGGATTACTCCTCGAATGTGGCCTTGTGCCTGAACAGGGCCGCTGCCGGCAGTTTGACGAGAAAGCTGTCTCACCTGAGCAAGGAAAAGGAAGAAAATGTCCAGATCCTTGCCCTGTTTAACAGCGCGGAGTGCTACAAGGCCAAAGATGGCGCCGAGGTTTTCCTCTGGAACGACGTCTCCTGGTCTCTGGACAAACCTGAGATCGAATATGTGGAATATTTTCTGAATTCGCTGGAAATGGAGGCCTTCCGATTCCTGCGCATCGGCGAAGAAACCGATGACATAGAGGCAAGCGGCGACTACCGGGATAATCCGTTCCGGCTCGATGTAAAACGCAGCCTGTCATTCAGAAAGCCAAGACACCACGCCGGTAAATAAGACCGGCTTTTTTCATCTTTACCGAAGGCTCGTCGTGTCCCGCACGGCGAGCCTTTTTCTTATGGGAGCACGCTCATGGCAAAAATCACGGACTTTGACGCCGGCTTTGTTTTTTCCGGCAAAGCATCAGGGACGAAAATCAGAGGGTATGACGCCCCTACAGCTTATACTCCGGCCCTGGATTCGCAGTATTCGTTCAATCCTACGTCAGGAAGGGACCTTGTTCTCTGGTTTCTGATGGAACACCCCGACCCGCTCTGGATCAGCGGTCCCACTGGCTGTGGCAAGTCCAGTGCCGTACGCCAGATAGCGGCGCGTCTCAACTATCCTGTTTTCGAAGTCAACGGCCACGAGCGTCTGGAAAGCTCTGACCTCATAGGTCATCTGTCCGTACAGAATGGCTCAATGCGCTTTGTTGACGGACCGCTCACCCTGGCACTGCGGCAGGGGGGACTGCTGCTGTTCAATGAAATCGATCTTTGCTCTCCCGCCACACTGGCCGGACTGAATACGATCCTGGACGGCGCGCCACTATGTATCGCCGAAAACAACGGCGAACTCGTCAAGCCCCACCCCATGTGTCGCTTCATCGCTACGGCAAACAGCAATGGCGGGAGTGATGACACCGGTTTGTACCAGGGCGTGCTGCGACTGAATCTGGCTTTCATGGACAGATTTATGCTGATCGAAATGGGCTATCCCGAAGCCGATACCGAAGTATCGCTGCTCCGGCAACGTTTCCCGCAACTGCCCCAGGAGCTTGTCACCGGTATGGTCAGCTACGCCAATGACATCCGCAAGCAATTCATGGGGGCGGACAGCGGACCCGACGCTCTCGCTGTCACCCTGTCCACACGCACACTGCTGCGCTGGGCAGGGCTGACTCTGGCGTACCACCCGCTTTCGGCGCAGGGCATCAGCCCTATCATACATGCATTGGACAGGGCCCTGGCCTCCCGCGCCTCCGCATCTGACAAAGCCGTACTGCACGAACTCGCACGAAAATATTTCCCTGCATCTCACTAACCAGCAACCATAAGGTCATATTCCATGCCCAACGACATCATAACCCTCACACCCCCTGACGCCCTCGACAAGCTGTATGTCCTCAACCTCGACACGACCATCTGGTCTGCTTGCCGCAAACTCACGGCCTCCGATTTTGACAGTGAAAACCAGCTGCCGCCTTCCGCCCTTGCCAGTCTGGGCTTCAAGAAAATCTGTGATCCTGCCCATATGGCTGTGTTCAGCAGGCTCAAGGCCAGAGCCGTTTCTCTTCTTGACAGGCATGCTGTCCGCTTTCTCGGTGGCTGGGCCGTGCCTTCAACCAAGGTTGACGGCATCCTCGACGGTTTGAAGGCCATCAAAGATGAATTTTATACCGAAAAGACCCTGTTCCTGCAAAACTATGACCGCCTCATCGCGGAGTGGATAAGCAAGTATGAGGTATGGCGGGAATTTCTCGCCAGCAGCACGGTCTCCGCAGACTATGTCGCTCAAAGGCTCACGTTTTCCTGGCAGCTCTTCCGTGTCAAATCGTCTGAGGTGGATTCGACGCTGGACGAAAGTCTCTCCGACCTGGGAAACAAGCTCTTCTCCGAAATCGCCAAAGATGCGGCCGACATCTGGAGTCGGGTCTACGAAGGAAAGATGGAGGTTACGCACAAAGCCCTGTCTCCGCTGCTGACGCTGCGGGAGAAGCTCAAGGGGCTGAGTTTCGTTTCTCCCCACGCCATGCCCGTGATCAGCATCATGGATACGGTGTTGGGAGGCGTACCGAACAAAGGCAAGTACATTGCTGGCCAATCGCTGCTGAACCTGCAAGGCCTTGTCTGCCTGCTCAAGGACAAGCAAGCGCTGCTCAAGCAGGCAGAGGCCATGCAAAATACGTCCAATGCACAGCGAACCTTGAACACTATCGTCTCCTCCTTCTCCCCGAACAAGCAAACAGTGGTACCGGTCACACCCGCGTGCCTCAATTCCGGCGGCCTGTGGTGACACCATGCAAGCAGAAAGCAAACATATCATGTCGGCCCTGCCAGTTGTGGCCTCCATACTGGGGGATTCACTGGGCGTGAAAGTCAGCATCGGTGAACACAGCACAGCCTGGACGGATGGAACTTCCATATTCCTGCCCAAACTTAGTGTTGAAGGCGATGAAACAGAGCTGGGGCTGGTGCGGGGGTACATCAGCCATGAGGCCGGACATATCCGATACACGGATTTTGTCGACCTGCGGGCAGAGGCACTCACAGCACTGGAACAGCGTCTCTTCAACTATTTTGAAGATTACCGGGTCGAGCAACGCATGGCAGAACGTTATCCCGGCTGTCGCCAGGACTTTCTCTGGATGATACGGCATCTGTTCGCTCCTCCCTTCTCTCGGGAGGAGCTGGAGAACTATGCGGCACAACCACTGGCCGCCTTGCTGGACTATGTCCTGTACTCTGTCAGGGCTCTCTCCCTACCCGCCTTGCAGGAATCAGTCTGTCTGTTGGGACAGATCGTTGAAAATCATTATCCCAACCTGCTGGGCGGGTTCACCCCGCTCATCAGCAGAGTCACGGACTGCCAAAGCACCCGCGACTGCCTTTCCCTTGCCAGGGAGACGGCAATCCTTTTACGCGGCTATTTGCACTCCCCCACACAACAGGAGGAACTACCTGAAACAAACGCCCCACTCCCATCGCAGACGAACTCGGCCGCTATTACTGCTCCCGAGCAGTCCGGGCAGCCGACATCCCCCAAAAGGAACAAGCGGGAAAAGCAGCGACAAGCAGAGGGGGCACTGCAAGAAAATGAAGATCAACCGGCTGGCGAGAATCAAAAAAGCGAAGTTTCCGGTCACAGCAAAGCATCTCCCACGCCACAGGAGGCGCTGGCGCAAGCTCTGGACGGAGAAAGCACAGGCTTGCCCGCTGATGAAGGAGAACGCATCGCAAAACAACTCGAAGCCTGCCTGAAGCAATCGAAGAATTGCCGTCCGCACACGGCTATGCTCGTAGAACAGCGCTGCCCTCTCCACAGATTGGATCCTGCACAGCTGGCAGCCTGTAAACGGGTGAGCAATGCTCTCCAGACACGCTTGGGAGCCCGGCTGCAAACCAGAGTGTTGCGTCGTAGTCGAGCAAGCCGTAGCGGAAGGCTCGACGGCCACCTGCTGCATCGTCTGGCGACAGGTAGCGCACAGGTATTCAGGCAGCAGGCTGAAATCAGGGGACTGGATACGACTGTCCATATCCTGCTGGACTGCTCCTGTTCCATGGCACATAAGCTCAAGACAGCCTGTGCGTCATGCTATGTCGTAGCCTCTGCCCTGTCGCGTATCCAGGGCGTCCGGGTAGCCCTTACCGCCTTCCCTGCCACAGATGACAATACGTCCGTGTGCCCTGTGTTTCGTCCCGGAGAGCGTACCTCCGATGCCTGTCTTGTGACCGCCCACGGCAGTACACCCATGGCGGAGGCCATGCTCTACGCCTTGCGCGAGCTGCTCAGACAGAGGGAACGCCGTAAATTGCTTATCGTTCTCACCGACGGCAGCCCTGACGATTTCAGGACGGCAATGGACGTTATCGACACTGCAGAACGGCTCAGTATTGAGGTCTGCGGTATTGGTATCGACGCCCGCGCCGTGACGAACCTGTTCTCAAAGTCAGCCGTCATCCGCACTGTCGAAGAACTACCGAAGGCCTTATTCGGCCTGCTCACCTTAACCTTGTAAATGCAAAGGAGCAGAGTATGAACCCTGTCGTGATCGTAGATATCGTTCTTGCCGCCCTGACGATCCTTCGTGGGGCCATGTCGGAACGGCAATAAGCAACCTAAAGCAGAGGAAAGGCACGAGACAGACCTTGACGCCTTTCCTCTTCAAAGAGATACTTCAAAAGCGCAGGGAACGTCTGGCGGTGTCGGGCGAATCCCAAAAAAGCGCGAATGCCCTTCTATGACAAGAAAATCGTGATAGGAAGTCCGGTGGTACCAGCGGTGGTACAGCAGCTTTTCCCGGGGAAGTGTAATCCAATTATTTCAATATATTGAGTAATACAATTGGCTCCCACCCTCTCCGCCACATCATAGTCCACAGAAATCCAAGAAAGTCCGCAAAGCCTTGAGCTGAGCGGACTTTTCCTGTTTTTGAGGTTCAGGGACGTTCACGAAATACCGTAGACAGCCACAAAAAAAGGGGGCAACTTTGGGGGCAAGTAATGTTGCCCCCATATATTTCAAACAGGAGTTGCCCCCAATGCCCGGAAAGCTCACGGATACCGCCATTCGCGGCGCGAAGCCCCTGGAAAAAGCCTGCAAGCTGGCGGATGGCGGCGGCCTCTGTCTGAAAGTTGCCCCGATGAGGCCGTCGAGCCGATAATAACACCGTTGCCCCAGAGTTTTGATCCCCTTCCTTTACCGAAGCAGATCTGCCCGGCAGACACAGGCCAGCATACCATCCTCGATCTTGGAGACTGTCCATGCGACAGTTTCCCGCCGCTCTCTCCTGGCTATCCCAAGCGGGCAGCTGGCAATAAGCCTGCCCGAACAAGACAGGAGGCCGCAGCCGTTTGCATGCAGATATGCCCTTCGCCCAAGAAGGGCAGGAGTTTCAGCTCTCCAGCCATACGGCCTCATCAAGACAGGGAACCGTAGTAAATCATACCGTAACATAAGGCTTGTTCTCTGTCCGACTTTCGCAGCAAGTATCCATCCCTGCGCATTGTCCTGGAGCTGTCTCACAATATCACCCCTGGACTATCGCACGGGATGCTCACTCTCCAGACAAGACGAGAGCTGATCGCGTTCCCGCATAGACCGTCCTGAATATCTGCCTCATAATTCGTTGGCTAATAAAAACAGATATTTGATTTATTTTGTTCTATAGAAAAAATATTATTTTGAATATGTTTCAATAAAAAACAACACAAACAACTTATTTCTTGAAAAATATCTTTTACTCATATACGGTCGCCTCTGGCATATGAAATAAAAGGAGGGACTTTTATGGCTCTGGAAGACAAAGATATTTTTAATGCCATTTTCAACAAATACAGCGACCAGCCCATCGAATTCATCATGGAGCAGTACGAAAAGGCAAAAATCCTTAATATGGCCATCGAGCGCCGGATCAACGCGCAGGCCGAGCAGCCTGTGAAGGTCGAAGAGGCCGCGCCTGCCGCTCTGCCCCCCGTGGACGAGCCCCTTCCCGTCGAAGAGGAAAAGAAGCCCGCCCCGGCCCCCAAAAAGATCTTCACCAAGGCCGATCTGGTCTTCAATCCCGCGGAAGCCATCACCGACAACACCATCACCTGCTGCCTGTGCGGCAAGGCGGCCTGCTCCCTGACGTCCCGCCATCTGGCCAATCACGGCATCAATGTGGAAGAGTACAAATACCTCTGCGGCTATCCTTCCGAGCAGAAGCTGATGTCCCGGAATTTCGAAGCCAAGATGCGCCGCAATGTCCAGAGGGCCCAGCAGGCGCGCAAGGAAAAGCGCCGGGCCGAAAACGCCTAACGCCATCATGGCATGGCCTGCTCTGCTCCCAGGAGCGGGCATGATCCGTCCCGTAGTGAAAAGAAACAAAGAAGGGGATGCCCACGGGCACCCCCTTCTTTGTTTCTTCCGACATGCCGGCAGTCGCGGCAACGCCCCTCCGAATCCCGCCACAGGGCAGAGCATCAGGGACGATACGCACGCAGGGCAAACATGGGCACCGGATTGTAGGTGGCGTCCCGCCGGACGAAGATCCGCCCGCTGAGCCCGGTATCACAGCTGCAACGGACAAAGCCCGCCCGTGCCAGGGCCTCCATGTCCCACTGCGGCCGTTCCCGGCGGCTCAGGGGCAGGGAACGACGGATGTCCTCCCCTTCCTGCAGGAGGGCACTATCCACGTCGGCATGGGCATGTTGCCCCTTTTCATCGGCAAGCCGGGTAAAGTCCACAGCCCCGTAGTCGGCATCAAAATTGAGCAGCACGCCTCCGGGCCGCAGCACCCGCAGCCACTCCGCATAAGCCGCCTCGGGGTCCGTCAGCGTCCAGGTCAGGTTGCGGGCCAGGACGCCGTCAAAGGACGCATCCCCAAAGTCCAGCTCCGTGGCACTCATGCAGCGCCAGTCCACCGTGCAGCCTGCCTCATCGGCCAGTGCGGCGGCCTGGGCGAGCATCCCCTCGCTCAGATCGACGCCCGTGACCTCGCAGCCCGCCTGTGCCAGCAAGATGGCAAAAAATCCCGCGCCCGTGCCCAGATCCAGTATGCGCAGGGCTGTCTCGTCTTCCCTGCGCGGCAGCCAGGGCAGGATCTCCGCCCGCCACAGGGAGGACTTGTCACTCTGCAATTCCTCACGGCGTACCTGCCCGAAAGCGTCGGAACGCCGGGTCCAGTAACGCCGGATGCGCCCGTCGAGCCCGGGCCGGGCCTTAACAGCATCCCCGGGGATGCCGGTAGTCTGCTCCATCATGTGCTCCTTTACGGTGCCGTGCGGGTATCGGCAGCCCTTGCCTCTGGGCCGTCTTTTCACCCGCGGCACGATCACGAAATCTTGCCCGTCTCACGGACGGGATGCGGCCGGTCGTTCCCTGCCGGTGCCGTGCCGCAAATCTGCAGCCCCCCTGCCGACATGCCCGCAGGATGCTTTACGGCGGAGAGCCATGCGCTCCTGTCGTTCAGACCTTCGTCGCCCCGGGGGCTCTTCCTGTCCCGGCAGCTTCGTCACAGCTCCCGTCCCATGCGGAGCGGAACGGGACGACTGTTTCCAGCATCCGCCGCAAGCGCGGGCTGCGGGCGCTCCCCAGCTGCGACACCGGCAGATGCTCCGCACAGCGGCCCTGATCCAGGACCAGCAAACTGTCACAGACCAGCGTCGCGGCCTGGAGATCATGGGTGATGAAAAGGCAGGTCATGTCGCTGCGAATGTCCCGCAGCAATTCCAGTATCTGCACCTGTACCGGGACATCCAGCGAGCTCACGGCCTCGTCCAGCACCAGAAAGGACGGTCGCGCGGCCAGCGCCCGCGCGATGCAGGCCCGCTGCACCTGGCCGCCGCTGAGTTCATGCGGCAGACGGCCGGACAATGAAGGCGAAAGCCCCACGCGCTCCAGCAGCCTGTCCACTTCCCGACGCCGCTCCCGGCGGGAAAGGCGGCAGCCCGGCCCCAGACCCTCGTCCACGGCCTCCGCCAGCGTAAAGCCCGGATCGACCGAGGTCACATAGTCCTGAAAGACCACGGAGAGCCTCCCGCCCCGGGCCCGCCATTGCCGCAAGGGCTGACCTTCCAGCAGCACGATACCACGGTCGGGCCGCTCCAGCCCCAGCAGCAGACGGGCCAGCGTACTCTTGCCGCTGCCGCTCTCGCCCACCAGGCCCGCCATCTCGCCCCGCTCCAGACAGAAATCCAGCCCCCGCAGCACGGGCCGGGAGCCCCCTCCGTGGGGGACGGCATAGGTCTTCCAGATATCCCGGACGGCAAGGAAGATGTCGCTGCCGCTCATCACCTGTCTCCCAGAGCCTGCCGGAAGCCCCGCCACAGGGCCAGCCGGGTACGGACCAGATGCCGGGTGCAGGCATGGCCCGGCGCATCGAAAAGCTGTGCCGCCTGCCCGTACTCGACGCAGCGCCCCGCCTGCATGACCAGCACCTCGTCTGCCAGCTGCTGTACGGCGCCAAGATCGTGCGAAACGAAGATCAGGGATGCCTCACGGGCCACGTCGGCCAGACAGCGCAGTACCTGCTGCTGATGGCAGGCATCCAGAGCGGTGGTAGGCTCATCGGCCACCACCAGCGCGGGCCGCAGGGCCAGCGTCAGGGCGATCATGCAGCGTTGCAGCATGCCGCCGGACAACTGGTGCGGGTAGCTGCTCAGGACGGTCTCCGGCAGGTCCACCCGCTGCAGGGCCTCGCAAACAGCCTCCCGGGCCCGGGCAGCGGACATCCGCCCCCGGTCCCGCAAGGCCCCCTCCAGCTGCTTTCCCAAAGGCCTGAGAGGATCGAAGGCCGTCATGGCCTGCTGCAGGATGACGGCCATGCCCGTGCCGCGCAGCTCCCGCCAGCCTGCGGGATCGAGACGGCCCAAATCGCGGCCGTCGAAATGCAATTGCCCGCTCCTGACCAGACCGGACGGCAGCAGACCCAGCAGGGCCCGGCAGAGCAGGCTCTTGCCGCTGCCGCTCTCGCCCACGATGCCCAGACAGTGCCCGCGTTGCAGCGAAAAACTCACGTCCTGCACCAGCGGCCTGCCGGACAGGCCCTCCGTGACGGAGACATGCCGCAGTTCCAGCAGCGGCACGGGATGTCCATGATTCACAGCACAGGCTCCTTGTGCATGGCGTGCCTGGGGTCCAGGGCATCACGCAGGCTGTCGCCCAGATAGTTGCAGGCCGCCACCACCAGCAGGATGGCCAGCCCGGGCGGCAGCATCTGCCACGGGTACAGGACCATCACCTCGCGCGCCTCGCCCAGCATCATGCCCCATTCCGGTGTGGGCGGCTGCACGCCGAGCCCCAGAAAGGACAGGGCCGAGACCATCAGTATCACCGCGCCGGTATCCAGCGTGGCCAGGACGCTGATCTCCCCGGCAGCGCAGGGCAGCAGATGACGCCTAATGATATGGCCCGTGCCATAGCCCGCCACACGCGCGAAACGCACGAAGTCCCTGTCCGCATAACGGAGGGTGATGGTCCGCATCATGCGCGCGTACCACGGCCACTTGGCCACCACGCAGGCCAGCACCACGTTCTCCAGCCCCGGCCCCAGCATGCCCACGATGGCCAGCACCATGACCTCGCCGGGGAAGGAAAGCATCACGTCGCACAGCCGCATGAGGCAGGACTCCACCCGCCCGCGCACAAGGCCCGCCAGCATGCCCAGCAGGGCCCCCAGCGAGACCGTGGCCCCCATGGCCAGCAGCGAGACGCCCAGCGTGGCCCGGGCCCCGTAGAGCAGGCGGGAAAAGATGTCGCGCCCCAGCCTGTCCGTGCCCAGCCAGTGTTCGGGCCCGCAGGGGGCCAGCTTGCGGCTGCCGTCCACGGCCAGCGGATCCCAGGGCGTCAGCCACGGGGCCAGCAGGGCCGCCAGCAGCACGATGCCCAGGAACAGCAGGCAGGCCAGCCCAGCCCTGTCATGCAGCAATGCCCGTACACACCTCATCGCAGCCCCCGTTCACGCAGACGCGGGTCCAGCAGGCCCGCACAAATGTCCATGCACAGGTTGCCGGCCACGAACAGCACGGCCATCAGCAGGACATAGGCCTGGATGACGGGAAGATCCCGGTTGAAGATGGCCGTGACGCACAAGCGCCCCAGACCGGGCCAGGCAAAAATGCACTCCACCACAAAGCTGCCTGCCACCAGCTTGGGCAGGCTCATGCCCAGGGCCGTGAGGCTGGCCTGCAGGGAATTACGGAGCACCATGCGCAGGATGGCCCCCCGGCTGCGGCCGCAGGCCCGGGCGTAGAGGACGAAGTCTTCCTGCGCGGTCTGCACCATGCTGTTGCGCAACAGCCGGGCATAGGCGGCCAGATAGGGCAGGGCCAGCGTCACGGCCGGGAGCACCAGCGAGGACGGCCCCTCAAGGCCGCCGGTAGGCAGCCAGTCCAGATGGACGGAGAACAGCCAGATCAGCAGCAGCCCCGCCCAGAAGGCCGGTACGGAGGTACCCAGGAAAAGCAGGGCCCGCAGCAGGCGGTCCACCACCCTGCCCTCATGGCGGACACAGACCAGGGCCACGGCCAGGCTGCATGCCAGCATGATGGCCGCGGCCGTCCCCGCCAGCATCAGGGTGGGCGGCAGGGCCCGGGCCAGCTCCCCGGCCACGGGCCGCCCGTTCACATAGCTCATGCCCAGGTCGCCCCGAAGCACATCCGCGAGCCAGCGCAGGTAACGTTCCGGAAAGGGTCTGTCCAGCCCGAGCTGCGTGCGCACCTCGGCCAGCAGTTCCGGCGTGGGGGTCATGTCATTGACCCGGATGGCCACTTCCGCCGGGTCCCCGGGGCTGAGCTGGATGAGGACGAACGACAGGAACGATATCCCCAGCAAGAGCGGCACGAGCCCCAGCAGGCGACGCAACAGGCAATGCTTCATGTCCATCCTTCATCTCCGTCCCGGTGCCTCCAGGCCATGCCTGCCGGACACCGGGACGCGGTGCATCAAAAATACATCTTCTCGAAGGGGATCTCGTATTGCGACACGCCGAACGAAACGCCCTTGAGCTCCCGCACGTGGACGGCCTTGGTGCGGGAATAGGTCAGCGGGATGTAGACGCCCTCATCATGTACATACCCGAGGATCTCCGCATACAGGGCCTTGCGGCGCTCCTCGTCCGTCTCGGTCATCAAACGGGTGATGGCCGCATCCAGCCATTCCTTGCGCTCCAGACCCAGCTGGGCCTGATAGTCCCCGTGCGCCGGGATGCGCCACGAGGAAATATAGGACTGCGGGTCGTAAGGCGTGCCCCAGGACAGGGAATACTGCAATTCAAAGTCGCCGCTCTTCTGGCGATCCAGAAAGGCCTGCTTCTCCTCGCCCACGATCTTCATCTCCACCCCGATCTTTTTCAGGTCCGCCTGCATGTACTCGCCGATGCTGCGCTCCTGCGCATTCTGCGAATTGTAGTACAGGCGCACGCTGGCCCTCCGTCCGTCCTTGTAGCGCCAGCCGTCGGCCGCCATGAGCCAGCCCGCCCCGTCCAGCAGACGCGCCGCCTTTTCCGGGTCATGGCCGCGCGCCTCCAGCGGCAGGTCGCAATAGGCCACCGTGGAGGCCAGCAGGCTGGGGGCCACGGTCTCGGAACCGTTGAGGATGGTAGCGGCGATGCCTTCCCTGTCCACCGCATACTGCAGGGCCAGGCGCACGTCCCGCTCCCGGGTGAACGGCTGGTGAGCGTTGAGCAGTATGGCCCGCGAGGCGATGGGCTGGCTGATGGCCGCCGCATAGCGCCCCTCACGACGGATGGCGTCGAAATTGTCCAGGTTGAGCATGTCGCCATCGGCCCCGAACACCAGATCCACGTCCCCCTTGTGCAGGGCCAGCAGGATGGCCTGGTGGTCGGGCATCACCTTCCAGCGCACGGCCTGCAAACGTGGCTTCTCTCCCCAGTAAGAGGGATTGGCCGTGAACAGGGCGTACTGGTTCTCCTTGTGTTCCTTCAGGACCCACGGGCCCGTGCCCACGAGGCCGCGCACGCCGTTGCGCGTCTGACCGTCGATGAAGCAGGACGGCGAGATGAAACGGAAAGGCCGCAACAGCCCCAGCTCGATGAGAGTGGGATAATAGGGGTGCTTGAGTACCAGACGCCAGGTATGGCTGTCCACGACTTCATGGCGTTCGATCTCGTTGATCATGTCCAGCCAGGCGTGGCGCAGGCGATTGGCGATGATGGCATCCATGTTCAGGCGGACGGCCTCGGCATCGAAGGGCGTCCCGTCGCTGAAGGTCACACCACGGCGCAGATGGAAGGTATAGACGCGGCCGTCGGGCGAGATCTCCCAGCTTTCGGCCAGCCAGGGCCGGACACCTTCCGCCGTGTTGATGACCAGGGGCTCGAAGACCATGCCCTGGGCTGCCATCTCGCCGCCGTACAGGTGCGGATTGATGTCCCGGATGTCCTTGGTGCTGGCATAGACCAGCTCCTCGCGCGGCGCACCGGCCTGTCCCTTCTCCTCTTCCCGGCAGCCGGCCAGCAGGCTCAGACCGCAGAGCAGCAGCCAGCATACCAGCAGTTTGCCCATCCTCATTTTTTCCACAGGAACCTCCCCACAATAGTGGCATGTTTTTAAAAAGCGTGCTACCAGAAAATCGTAGCACGCTTTCTAAAAACATGCCACACATTTCAGAGGAGGACAGATGAAGAAAAACAAGCCGTATGGCGCAGCCGCCGCCCTGCTGGCCGGGGCCCTGCTGGGGGGGCTCATGACCGCGCCCGGAGCCCACGCCGTGGACTTTCGTGTCAAAGGCGTCTGGATCGCCATGCTCGAATACGGGGATGGCGGCAGCTTTGTCCGCAAGGACAGGGAAGGGAAAAACGTACAGGGCTGGGGCCGCTGGGGCGAGGACCGTTTCGAGGCCAAGAACCGCGTACGCCTGCAACTGGATGCCGCGGTGTCCGATGCCCTTTCCGGCAGCGTCTATTTCGAGATAGGCGGGGCCACCTGGGGCCGCGCCCGCAGCGGCGGGGCCCTGGGGGCTGACGGCCAGATCGTCAAGATCAAGCACAGCTATCTGGACTGGAACCTCCCCGGCACGGGGATCAAGGCACGCATGGGCCTGCAGCGCATCTTCCTGCCCGATTTCGTCACCGATGCCTCACAGGTCTTCGATGCCGACGTGGCCGGGATCAGCGTCGCCGCTCCGCTCACGGAACATCTGTCCCTGACGGCCTTCTGGGCGCGGGCCTTCAATGACAACTGGGCCGCCCCCGATGGCGGCCAAAGCGGCTGGCTGGACAATGCGGACTTCTTCGGCCTTTTGCTGCCGGTGACGTCCGAGGATATACGCCTCACCCCCTGGGCGCTGCTGGGAACGATCGGCAAGAACGCGTTCCGCCACGGCAACGGACGGTTCTACAGCCGCAACAGCGAAGGGAGCTACGGCATCGGCCTGTCCCCGTCCGCCTATCGCTTCGATGGCCGCGAGAGCAGCCTGGCCCACGCCACGGCCTTCTGGGCGGGCCTCACCGGCGAGATCTCGGCGGCCCGGCCGTTGCGTCTGGCCTGGAGCGCGGCCTGGGGCAGCGTCGCCACAGGGGATGCCGCCCTCGACCGTCACGGCTGGTATGCCTCGGCCCTGGCCGAATACGCGCTGGACTGGGGCACTCCCGGCATCTATGGCTGGTACAGCAGCGGCGATGACGGGGATCCCGCCAACGGTTCCGAGCGCATGCCCACCATCGAGGCCAACAACGAGGGCACCAACAGCGTGGCCGGCTTCGGCACCCTGGGCACCTGGACCCTGGGCCGGGACACCCTGCTGGGCTCCACACTGGTGGGCACCTGGGGCCTGGGCCTGCGCGTGTGCGATATCAGCTTTTTCGAAGACCTGAGCCACACGATCCATCTCAACTATTATCAGGGCACCAACAGCGCCGGTATGGCCCGCCACATCAAGGGGGCCGGCGGCCCTGACATCGTCCGCCCCAACGGGACGGACTTCAATACCGCCAATTACTACGGACTGTACCTGACCGACAGGGACCGGGCCATGGAACTGGGCATCATGAGCACCTATACCCTCCACGAGAACCTGAAGCTGCTGGTGGAGGCCAATTACATCGCCCTGTGGCTGGACAACAGCCGGGATGTCTGGGGCGGCTACCACGCCGGAGGACGCCGCTACGCCGCCAACAGCACCGAGGATGCCTGGAACATGAACGTGAGCTTCATCTACAAATTCTAGCCTGCGGGCCTCAAGGCCTGTTTCCCGCAGCCGCCGTTACTCCGGGCTTCCCGGATGCGGCGGCTGTTCTGTTCGAAAAAACAGATCTCCGCCACAGGCCACACGACCTTGCCTGAGCCAGCCCAATTCCCCGTGGACGCTCGCGCAAAGCATGTCCCGAACAAGAAAGCCCTCGCGGTCTCCCGCAAGGGCTGAAACGAAAAAAGTGACCCACCGGCAAAGCCGGTGGTTCTTCATATGCGCCTGTAAGGCTC
>OODL01001713.1_pt1 | contig 17302 bp, 18 predicted proteins | sample 1671181 | NCBI WGS metagenome assembly OODL01 (sample SAMN06348130, study PRJEB24527) | human gut metagenome | biome: human gut; feature: ankylosing spondylitis patient; material: feces | host: Homo sapiens | place: China | collected 2015-10 | reverse complement strand
TTCGCTGTATATTTGTATCGGACATTTTAGAAACAAAAGAATATTTGTTTTTGACAGCAAAGCAAGATGTATATTCTTATCTGCTTCGGGTTAACAAAGAGGACGGTTCTGTTACTTCTATTTGTAATGGTGGAGAATTTAAAGAATGCCCTGGACACCAACAACGAGAAAGAGATCATGGAGCACCTGCACCGGTTTTACCGGGGCCGCACGGTGGTCGTGGTGGCGCACCGTTTGAGCACGGTCAGGGATGCGGACAACATCGTCGTCCTGGACAAAGGGCGGGTAGCCGAGGAGGGGACGCACGAAGAACTGACGGCGAAACGCGGAATATATTACAAATTGGTGAAGAACCAGTTGGAATTAGGCAATTAAATGATGATTTACCGGTAAATCATCATTTACAAATTGTATATGGAAAAAGGGAAAGACATAGAATTACGCAGTGAAGCGGTGCAGGAAGTGATGGGGCATAATCTTGATATGTTATGTAACATAAGACTATTTATCTGATAGTAATGATGTTCTTTGGTTGCAGATTTTTTATTGCAATATCTCTATAACTGGTCCATCCTTTCTTGATTTCACCTGTATGAGTGACACCCTCCTGAGGTGCCATCAATTGTGAGGTGTTCGGTATTATAGAAAAACACAGCTTTCTCTACAGCTGCTGTAACCTCCTTGATATCATAACACACACTTACCCTTAAGCAGTTTATTCGTAAGCATTCGGTAAACCACGTATTTTTTCCTCAAACTTCCGTTATTAACTTTACGTCCAAAAAGCAAAGTTATGATGACACGAGAAGAAGTAGTAGAGATAATGAACTACTGCAAAGAGCACAAAGTGACTTATAAGTCAAGACTAGAGGAACTCAACATCCCTGTATGGCGGTTTTACGACAGCAAATCCCGTTATGCCGCCGAGCAATCATCGGGTAAAACGGCTCAAGGTGAGTTTATCGAGCTTCCACACAGCGGATCTTTTGTTCCGGTTCCTTCATTTGCCGGTACAACCGGACGGAAACAGAAAAATACACCGGCTACGCCAAGCGGATTGAAAGAGATGGAAATACGTACACCGGCCGGTAGTGCCATACGCATTGCGGTGAGCTAAATGAAAAGGAACTGTTTTCAATCATCCGGGCCTGCAACCATGTTCAGCCTTAATGACAGTATGTGCTATCTGTTGTATAACCGCCCGACTGATATGCGCAAAAGCTTCCATACCCTCAGCGGTATCATCACCGACGCCATGGGTCAGGCCCCCTGCAACGGCAACATGTATATCTTCATAAACCGTACCCGTGACCGTATAAAACTCCTGCATTGGGAGCCAGGCGGCATGGTGCTGTATTCCAAACTTCTGGAAGCCGGCACTTTAGGCAAGCCTGATTCTGCCAGCGATAATGAGGTCTGTGCAAATATAGAATGGCGGGAACTTGTCATGATTGTGGAGGGTATCATGGAAGCCTGCGATTCGCGACGCACGAGACTTGAAAACCTGCAAAAGCTTCGAAAATAGTACCTTTTTTTACTCCGTTCACTTTTGTATGTCATTGGATTTCTTCATAACCTTCCTGTTGAGAGAAAGTAACTTTTTCAACATCCGAATTGAGTTGGACGAGATGCAAAGAAACGTTATCCATACTGGTTAAGCATGATACCATTTGCCGGATATAAGTTCCAATCCCATATACCGCAGCCCGGCTTCAATAGCCATAAAAGCATTCGTTACAATATGGGCTTTATCAAAAATACGGGCATGTTCTTCCGGATCGGAGGCCAAACAACAAAATTCATTTTCCAACAAACTATCCAGCGCATCTATACATTCATAATCCAAATCAGCATAAATACCTCCATATTCATATAGAATCAAATAACGAATCATATCCCAACGCTGAACTGCATACGGATAAGAATTATATACATCCCTATATTCGGCATGTCCAGCCATAAAGGCATCGATCTTCTCGCCATTCCAGAAAATGTACGTCCAATCCGGATGTTGCTCTTTCCATGTTTGAGACAAATCCGACAAAAGATCCGGTTGTGGACCATCCTTTCCTTCCCACACTTAGGTGTATAATCTTTGGTATCTGCATATTTTATCTAATTTATACCCGACACTATAATAGCACTAAACTACGCAAAAACCATTCTACGCCTCAATTTTTGTTATTATAGTTAGATTCAAATATATGATTTCTTTTACAATCTGTAACACAAAATCTTATGCTATACAATAGACATACACAAACGAGATCTTACTTATTGTCAAAATTTCCGAAAAAGCCATTGGTTCAAATCGAAACTACCACCGCATCTAATTTGATTTTATACCCCATATAATTCAAATTACACACAAGGGTGTAATATTTTTTAACAAACAACATATTCCATATATGCCTACTAATCACAGATTTACAAAATGGCTCTATTTCAGGAGGGGATATTGTCTATTTTTGATACAAACTTAGAGCCATTTTCCTAACGTACGCTTTGCTTGCTTTCCTTATTTTAGGCTTAAAAACAGCACGATTCCGTACCGTCTTCCCAGGATCATCTAAATGATTTTTCAAATGATCTGAATGGTTTTGGAAAACTATCCAGACAATCGGGACAAACGATCAGGATAAACGTACGGATGTAAGAGAACCTACGAGTGGCAACTCTAACAAATTGTCAATCGTAGGTCCGCTATTTAAAGATATGCTAATTTGCCAACGGAAAAAGATGAGCGATCGTGTTCCTGCCGCCAACAAGATTCAACTGCTGCTCGCCCCAGACAAACGTTCCGCTCCGCAAAGCCGGTAAAACGATATGGCCGGAAAGTCCTTTGCCGTTTTTCTTCAAACTGACTTCGATAAGCCCTGCCGGGTGAGGGCTCTTTCCTTCTATCTCCGCATACCGATCGGCCAAACCGACCTTTTTCAAGGCACGGAACAGGTAAAAGCGATAGTAGAAGGTAGCCTGGATCAGAGAAGAATCCCAAACAATTTAGATACAGAAGATTCCAATGCTGCATTACATCCGTTTTTTGAACTAAAAGCTACACATATTTTATCTGCCAATTTATTTTTCACATCCAACTGTTTTAAAACAAGGAGATAAGACACATATACACCTAAAAAATTAAATGGTATAGTAAACAGAAAATCTAATCCATTCGTCAGAGTATTAACACCTAAAAATAGAAATACATAGAATAAAGAAAAAAGGAAAATAAACTTATCTGTCCTTCGGACCCTGTTTCTCAAAATACCGTACCGCCACCCCGATCACCGAATTCGACATATGTTCCACATAATTTTTATCCCGCGCCTGCGTCATCAGCAGACACCAGGTGGCATAGTCTTCCTCTGAGAGTTTTTCTGGGGACGGGATGGACTCTAAAAGGATTAAAGAACTGTCCGGCCGGCTCCCCATTAAGATTTCCGTCTCCTGCAAAAGGGGTTGGATATGGGGATACTGCCGGCAAGCAATCAGACAGAAGGCTAACGACAAAAATATAACGTATATGTTTCTATTCATTATTATAGCGTGTGTTCTAAATGCAATATTACGAATAGCCTCTCTTATTCCTCTGTTTTTTGTTGACAATAATACATATTAGTGACAACAAGCGGTTTTATTTATCAAGATTTTTACAATAACCCCTGTTTTTCCTATTTCGAGAGAAAACAAACACAATTTCAGCCGACCTTTCTTCCACCTAAACAGTGCTTTTCCTAACATACCAGCGAACAGTCCGCCGGAGAGGAAGAAATTGCATGACATTTGGTTATCTTATCTTCCATATTCCTTACACTTCGAAAAACCGGAACTGCCGGTGAGTTGAATATTTGGAAAAACAAAGGGAGGGTAAAGGAATATTGCCCGGATTCGAAGGGTCTTTTCAAGGGAATCGAACCCTTATTTCCACGACGACCGTCTCCATCGCTCCGGGCTGTCGGATTCACTCTATACGAAGTCGGACTTCGTGGCGATGAAGACGGTCGTTGGGAGGAAAAACCGCGCACCTCACGGGAATGGCCTCCCAAAGGCATTATTTTCGATCCGTAAACAACTGTTCGAAGAACATTTGGCGGATGAAGTTCAAGTCATTTTCAAGATGTTTTTTACAATAAGGGGGGATCAATTGCTTGTCATACGCTTGATAATACTATAAGCATTGATGATACCCAACTCTCCGGCCTTGCTCAAATCGGCGATTCCCCGGTTGGCATCTCCTTGCGAAAGGCGTGCTAATCCACGGTTGAAATAAGCCTCGGCAAATTCCGGATCACGCTGGATCGCCTCGCTGTAATCCTGGATGGCTGCACGAAAATCGCGTTGCGCACAACGCAGGTTTCCACGATTGAAATAAGCATATACGAAGCCCGGATTCAATTTGATCACCATGTCATAATCCCTCGTAATCATTTCATGCTCGTAAGCTCGCTTATTGTCTTTCAAGGATGCGGAAGCCGGATCAGATGTTGCCGGAGTACGAACAACCGTCGGATTCTTACCCATCTTAAGGTTCATGCTCATAGCAGAAAAATCGTCTTGCGAGCTGGCAGCCTGCGACATATTATAGTCAAGCTGTTTATACCGGACGACAGCCCGGTTAAAATAAGCCATAGCAAAATCCGGATCCAATTCGATCACCTTTGTATAATCCTTAATCGCTTCGGTAAAGTCCTGTACAAGCATAAAATCCAAAGCCCGTCCAAAATAGGCATCCACATCGTTCGGATTCTTCACTATACGGGCCGAAAAATTATCGATAGATGCAAAATGTACGGCAACCTGGTCTTCCGTAAGGGCGGCTTCTTCATTTGTGATACGCAGCTTACGTTCCAGTACCAGACGGGAATTGTAAGCTTCCACCATCTTATCATAATAAACCAACTTCTTTACCGGATCGACTTTTTCGTAATAAGTCAGGACAAACATCGGTTCCAGATCCACACGCACATTGCGGTCCTGCACGCGTCCACGAATTTCGCTGTTATACTTCGTCTTACGTACCTCTTCTTCATCATACACGACAAGACGGTTGAACTTATCGATATTCTTATCCGACTGTTCACGCGTATTTTCATCCTTTGATGCCGGATCGGCCAATTGCGTACCGGTATTGTTGCCATTTTGGGAAGCGACCGCATTTCCCGAAGCATTCCCGTTCTTCTTTTTTTGCTCCATATTATAGGCAGTCCAGTAGTCACGGTCGGCACCGACCTCATCATGCATTTTCCGCTTCACTTCCGCACGGCTGTAATAACCGGCCACAAAATTCGGATACTGCCGCAACACGACATCGAAGTCATGTACGGAACCTTGATAATCTCCCGTCTCGTAACGCAACAACGCCCGGTTATAATAAGCCATATAGTTGTCCGGTTCAATCTCGATCACAACATCGAAATCTTCGATAGCCCGGTTGTTATCCCCGATCTGTGCCCGAAGCAATCCTCGGTTGAAGCGGGCAATCAGGTTGTGGCTGTCCATGCTGACCACCTGATCATAATCAGCCATAGCACCACGCAAATCCTTTAACTGATACCGGACCAGACCTCTATTGATGTAATAACCGCTCTCACGGGTATTCAGACGAATGGCCTCGTTCAGATCGGCAAGCGCGTCTTTCATATTGTTCATCTGGTAATGCAGGATCGCCCGGTTGCCATAAGCGGGAGCATAGTAGGGGTCCATACTGATCGCCTTATCATAGTCGGCAAGTGCTTTGACCGTATCGCCTTTCTCGGTGTACATCGCACCACGCGTCAAATAGTTCATAGAATATTTGGGATGGGCCGTCATCAGTTCATCAAACACCTTTTCGGCCTCCTTAAAATCTTTTTTCTGAATATTGGCTACTGCCATATTCACCAACATCTGGCGGTCTTCCGCCTTAAACTCCAAACCTTTCCTGTAGTCTTCTATTGCTTCGTCAAATTTCTCCTGACTCTGACGGGCAATACCACGTGCGTAATATGCCTGTACCAGGAAAGGGTTCCGTTCAAGACAAAGCGTACAGTCTTCTTCAGCTCCTTTATAATCATCCAAATTGATTTTTGCCACAGCACGGTAGAAATATGGTTCGGCCAACCAAGGTTTTGATTTGATAACCTGATTGAAATATTGTATCGAAAGAACATAGTCCTCAAAATACAAGGCGTTGCGCCCGATAGTCAACACACGATCCGTATTGATTTGTGCAAACATGGCTAACGAACACAGCTGGAATATAAATAAAAGAATCGCTTTCTTCATCTATTACAAAAATATTCAACATTGATCGGTCGCAAAAGTAAGTAAATAATCTTAGCCATTAAAACCAATCTATAAAAAAAGCTTTCACAGACTGTAAAACAGTGTGAAAGCTTTCTATATTTACTTATTTCAGCTATTTACTTCGGCTGAATCTTAACCATCAAATGGTCTTTTGGGATCTTATCTCCTTCCGTTACACCCAGCTCGACAATCGTTCCGGCAACGGGAGCGACCACCCGGTTGTACATCTTCATCGCCTGGTGGATCAAAAGCAACTGGCCGGCTTCGACTTCCTGCCCTTGCTGTACTTCCACTTTAACGATCGTTCCAGGAAGATGAGAAATCACATCACCGACAAAGGGCTTATGCCACATTTTACGGTTCTTATATTTTGCAGTCAGCGTCGTCTTGTATTTGCGGGCCGTTACTACAAAATCCACATATTCGTTATCTTTCTCTTTCTTTTCCATATTCAAAAGTTTTTACGGCGTTAATTAGAACGGAGGCAATCCGTGCTTCTTAGCCGGTCTGTATTCTTCTTTCAATACAGAAAGTTTAAGCGCGTGAAGCAACAATGAACGTGTTTCTTTCGGCTCGATAACAGAATCGATGAACCCTTTGGACGCAGCCACATAAGGATTTGCAAACTTCTCGATATATTCCTTCACCTTTTCCTGGCGCATTGCATTCTGGTCTTCGGCTTCCATGATCTCCTTGCGGAAAATAATGTTGGCCGCACCTTCCGGTCCCATCACCGCAATTTCTGCACTCGGCCATGCAAACATAAAGTCCGCCCCTAAGTGACGAGAGTTCATGGCGATATAACCGCCACCATAAGCCTTACGCAGGATAACCGTAATCTTGGGAACCGTCGCTTCGGAATAAGCATACAATACCTTCGCACCATGGCGGATCACACCGGCATGTTCCTGGTCGACGCCCGGCAAATAGCCCGGCATATCTTCCAACGTGATAATAGGAATATTGAAAGAATCGCAGAAACGGATAAAACGTGCAGCTTTATCGGCACTGTCGCAATCCAATACACCTGCCAACACCATCGGCTGATTAGCAACGAAACCGACAGTTTCACCACCCATGCGGCCAAAACCGATCACAATGTTGGCTGCCCACAACTCCTGTACTTCCAAGAAGTCGGAATCATCCACGATACATTTGATAACGTTACGAACATCGTACGGCTGTTTCGGATCTGCCGGAACCACATCTTCGATGTTCATTACCGCAGCGGGTTCCTTCGACTCTACCACTTTTGCACGTTCCTGGTTATTCCAAGGGATAAAACTAACCAGACGTTTAACTTGCTCGAAACACTCCTGCTCGCTCTGTGCGTAGAAATGAGCATTACCAGTTGTTTCCGCATGGACACGTGCACCACCCAGATCTTCCATAGAAATATCTTCGCCCAACACGGTCTTGATCACATTCGGACCTGTAATAAACATCTTGGAGATATTCTCTACTACAAATACGAAGTCCGTTAAAGCCGGAGAATATACGGCTCCACCGGCACAAGGTCCCAGGATCAACGAGATCTGAGGAATAACACCGGAAGCAATTGTATTGCGATAGAATATTTCACCATAACCCGCCAATGCACCTACACCTTCTTGGATACGTGCACCACCTGAGTCGTTGATACCAATAATCGGACATTTCATTTTCAGAGCATGATCCATGATCTTCGTGATCTTACGTGCATGCTGCAAGCCCAGTGAACCACCGGCAACCGTAAAGTCTTGTGCATAGATACAAACCGGAGCACCGAAGATCGTACCTGTACCTGTAACAACACCATCACCTGGTAAATCTTTCTTATCCATGCCGAAATCACGACCATCGTGCTTCACGAACAGGTCATATTCATGGAAAGAATTCTTGTCCAACAAGGATAGAATACGATCACGGGCAGTCAGTTTACCCATCGCGATCTGCTTTTCGATAGCAGCTTCACCTCCACCCATCTCAACGACGGCTTTCTTTTCCCTGAGGGCCTGAATGTTTTTACTTAAATCTGTCATACTGATTAGTTAATAGAGTTCTTATTACTTACCAACCGCTTTTGCTTTATAGGAGCAACGGGCTGTACCTTTAATAATACTATTTAGTTTGCTTTTATTCAACTGACGGCGGATTCCTGAAATATTATCTATGAATACATGGCCTTCCAAGTGTTCACACTCATGCTGCACAACACGTGCAGCAAACCCCTCCACCGTTTCTTCATGTTCCTTCAAGTCTTCATCCAGATATTTCACACGTACTTTTGCTGAACGGGCTACTTTCTCATGCACTCCCGGCAGGCTCAGACAACCTTCCTCCATCGAAACCTCTTCTTCACTTTTTTCAAGGAAAACAGGATTGATCATCGCACGCTTGAAGCCTTTGCATTCAGGAAAATCATCTCCCATCACGTCAGCGTCAATTACCAAAAGACGCAATGACAAACCGACCTGCGGAGCGGCCAGCCCCACACCATCGGCATTGTACATCGTTTCGAACATATTGGCTACCAATTGTTTCAGATCCGGATAGTCCATCGGAACCTCTTCAGCCTCTTTTCTCAGCACGGGCTGTCCATATAAATATACTGGTAAAATCATAACTTTTATAACTGATATTTCTTATTTTCCAAATATGACTGCAAGATAATAACCGCACTGATCTCGTCTACCAATCCTTTATCTTGCCTTTTCTTTTTCTTCAATCCTCCGTCCAGCATTGCCTTATGTGCCAAAACGGAAGTAAATCGTTCATCGTAATACTCTACCGGAATATCCGGAATGGTCCGCTTCAGATGTGTTACAAAGGCTTCCACGTATCTCATATTTTCAGAAAGTTCGTTGTTCATCTGCTTTGGAAGCCCGACTACAAACCGTTCAACGGGTTCGCGCGAAACATAATCAGCCAGAAACCTTGTAAGTTCACCGCTCGGCACAGTTGTCAGTCCGTTTGCAATCATCTGCAAGGTATCTGTGACCGCCAGACCGGTACGTTTCCGGCCATAATCAATTGCTATAATCCTTCCCATCGGGCACAAAGATAACATAAATTCAGTTTCCAATTACACATATATACAAAAAGTGTGCAATTTAATACTTAGTATGCATTCTTTTCTCCCTTGAACATATTGATAACCGTTACAACTATAATCTTAAGATCCAAGAAGAAAGACCAATTCTCGATATACCAGACATCTCGCTTCACACGTCCTTCCATTTGTTCCAACGTTTTCGTTTCTCCTCTGTAGCCTGTTACCTGTGCCCAACCTGTCACCCCCGGTTTAACCAAGTGGCGAACCATATACTTGTCAATCAACGCAGAGTATTGCTCTGTATGTTTCAGCATATGGGGACGCGGTCCTACAACTGACATTTCCCCCCTCAACACATTAATAAACTGGGGAAATTCATCCAAATTAGTCCGCCGAAGAAAATCTCCGACCTTTGTTTTACGCGGGTCGTCCTTCACAGCCTGCAAGGAATCAGCCTGCGCATTAACCTTCATCGTGCGAAACTTATAACACCTGAAATCCTGTCCATACAGTCCCGTTCTCTTTTGCTTAAATAAGATCGGTCCCGGAGAACTCAGCTTGATCATGATACCAACCACAATATATAATATCGGGAATATAGTTACCAGAATTACAGTTGAAAAAAGAATATCAAACGCACGTTTCAATGCTCGATTGTAAGCTGCCTGTAAAGGCTCGCGGCGAACGGTCATCAAAGGGATGGACTCCAAAACATCCATCACAAGACTCTTCTTCAAATTTCGATAAAATTCCGGCACAATATAAAAACGGATCATGTGCTTCTCCGCAAAATTCAACAAACGCACAATCTTCTCATCATTCGTACCCGGTAAAGTACAGTAGATTTCATCCACATCATTTGCCAGCACAAAATTCTCTACCTCATTCGTCATTCCCAAATAATTCGGCAAAACCGATTTCAAGGACTGATTATCATCAAAGAATCCCAAGATATTGAAACCATACGACAAATCATCCTTCATTACCTTATATAATTCCATCCCATTTTTTCCTGCTCCAACAATTACGATCTTTTTAAAATTATACCCTTTCCGACGATACATTTTCAATGTTACACGCACAATAACACGCCACAAAGAAAATACTACAAGCGTAACAGCGTAATAAATCAATAAGAAAGTTGCCAACACATCTCCAACATTCAAAAAAATCAGACAAGTGGCAAATAAAAAGAACATAATCGTAACCAAAAAGAATGCTCTTTGCACAATTTTATCGATAAAGACAATGGACAGATGCAACCGCAAAGGAACAAAATAAAGGGAAAAGAAATAACAAAAATTCAACAAAAGCACCACTTCTCGCAAGCTTCCAGTAATAGCTAACGTATGAATACTATTCAATCCATAATAGACAATAAAAAAGAGAATATTCAGAACGATCAGATCTCCGATGCCTATCAGCCATTGAATAAGATAACCATATTTTTTATTTGACTCCATAACAACGCGCTAAAATCATGCAAAAATAAGCATTATTTCCGAGCAAAAAAAAGGCTGCACACGATTATGTACAGCCTTTCGGGATATAATTAAAAATTAATTATTTGCAGACATGATAACAACGCGGTTCCAATTGTTTTCATTGTACGGTTGAACGTCAGAACCCTTCCATTCGATTGTGATCTGGCTAGAAGAGATACCGTATTTATCAATAAGTTCCTTGGCAACGGCTCTTGCACGTTTTTCGGAAAGCTGCATATTGTAAGAACCTGTACCTGTTTTCTTATCAGCATAGCCGATAACCTTGATAGGCACATTGTTTTCTTTCATAAACTGTGCAGTATTGAAGATGCTAACCTGCTGGTTCTTGTCGATCTTAGCGCTATTGATACGGAAGTATACCACATTATCTACATAGTTGTTAACAACGTTAGTTACAACTTCTTCACATTCAGGACAAGAAACCGGACGTTTACTCAATTCGTCGTTTTCAGCACGCAAAGCGTTGATCTGACCATTCAGGTCGTTCAACAATGCATAATCCATCGGCTCCAACACTTCGAAATCAGTTTTACCCAGTTTGAATGTCAAACCAGCGCTCAACTGTCCGATACCGTCAGTCAGGTGGTACATAGAAACACGGTTAAACTGTTCGTTCAACAATGAACCCTGAACTTCTACGTTCAAATCTACACGTTTGCTCAAACGGAACGCAGTCAGGATACCGAAATTCACCGTTGGAGATTCTGTTCTTGCAATACCTCTGTTATCATCGGAGTTTTTGAAACGCTGTGCGTAACCAAGACCTACCCAAGGAATCAAACGAAACACTTTCTTTTCGTTGTAAGGAGCCCAGAAATTAGTCACATCCCACAACAAATCAGCATGAGCAGCTGCATATTTATTGTGCTGCATAAATGTAGCACCTGTGTTTTCAAAACCATGCAACACACCACCATTCAACTGGAGACGCAAGGCTAAATACGGATTAAACCATTTACCGACAGAGAACTGAGGAGCAAAATTCAAACGATTCTTAAAATCGGCTTCACTGTTCTGATCACCAAATAAAACACTCGCGCCACCAGCAATAGAGATAAACCAGTTGTCGCCTGCTTTGTTCTTTTTGAAGTTTGTCTTATAACCCGCTTCGTTACTAAATCCAACCTGCGGTTTAAATTCCTGTGCAGACACAGAGAAAACAAAACCTGATAACAAAGCTAAAAGTAATACTTTAGTCTTCATATTCATCAACATTTTAATTAAACAATCAATTACCTATAATCTTGCTCAAACATATTGCAAAATTAACTCTTTTTCTAATTATAACAAATAAAAACAATAAAAGTTCGATTCTACTCAAAATAATTCAATACTTCATAGCCACCTTCTTTTAGATACGATTCTTTCTTCATCAATTTTATATCATTCAACATCATATCCTCTATCAAAGAGGCCAAATCGTACTTTGGTTCCCATCCCAAACGGGTACGCGCCTTCGTCGCATCGCCGATCAATAAATCGACTTCAGTCGGACGGAAATACTGAGGATCAACACCTACAACTTCATCTCCAATCCGTTTCTTGAAATTATCGAGATAAACCTCACCGACTCTTTCAATAAACACTTTTTCGTCAATATAGTTTAAGACAGCCACCTCATTAACATTCTCACCTTTGAAAATAATTTCCACGCCTATCTCGGCGAACGCCATCCTCAAGAAATCACGAATAGTTGTCGTAATCCCCGTCGCAATGACATAATCGGACGGTTCATCCTGCTGGAGGATTGCATACATTGCGCGGACATAATCTTTTGCATGTCCCCAATCACGTTTGGAAGAAAGATTCCCCATATAAACTTTTTTCTGCATGCCTAAAGCAATACGGGAGACAGCCCGCGTCACCTTACGAGTCACGAAGGTTTCTCCTCTCAGAGGAGATTCATGGTTGAACAAAATACCGTTCGACGCATGCATTTTATAAGCTTCACGATAGTTCACCGTTATCCAATAACCGTAAAGTTTGGCTACGGCATACGGACTTCTCGGATAAAAAGGAGTCGTTTCTTTCTGCGGAACTTCCTGCACCAGACCATAAAGTTCGGATGTAGAAGCTTGATAAATGCGCGTCTTGGGGATCAAATTCAGCAGACGAACTGCTTCTAAGATACGCAAAACTCCCAGACCATCGGCATTAGCCGTATATTCGGGTGTATCAAAACTCACTTTCACATGACTCATAGCCGCCAGATTATAAATTTCATCCGGCTGGATCTCACCGATAATGCGAGTCAGGTTCAAACTGTCGGTCAGGTCACCATAATGTAGGATCAAGTTACGATTTTCCACATGCGGGTCCTGATAAAGATGGTCGATACGATCCGTGTTAAACATGGACGACCGGCGTTTGATACCATGCACTATATATCCTTTCTTGATCAGATATTCGGCCAGATAAGCCCCATCTTGGCCTGTTATTCCTGTTATTAAAGCAACTTTACTCATCGTTGTTAAACGGAAGACGCAACAACCTCCCTATTTTTAATTTTTTAATTTTCAATTCTTAATTCTCCAAGTACCAACTATAAAGGCGTTCAACCCCTTCGTCTATCTCAATCGTATGATGCCAGCCCAAAGCATGCAACTTCGTGACATCCGTCAGTTTGCGCATCGTCCCGTCCGGTTTAGACGAATCAAATACGATCTCACCTGTAAACCCTACCTTTTCTCGGATTAGGGAAGCCACTTCACAAATAGAAAGTTCTTTTCCAGTACCTATATTAATATGCGTATTTCGGATATCGCCGGTAGCAGGACGGAGATCGGCAAAATCGACCTTCTCCATCACATAGACGGAAGCATCTGCCATCTCCTCGCTCCAAAGAAACTCACGAAGCGGTTTGCCTGTTCCCCACAACTCCACTTTACCAGGATAAATACCGTACTTGGCAAGAATATCCAATATTTCGGATTCAGAAGTACCGCCGGATATATTTTCAACCGAACGCGCATTCAGATCTTTCCGGACAGCCTCCCAATCTCCTTCGGAAAGACATTTACCCAAATGTACTTTGCGAATCATGGCAGGCAGCACATGCGAAGTCTCCAGGTTAAAATTATCATTCGGGCCATACAGGTTGGTCGGCATTACTGCGATATAGTTAGTTCCGTATTGCAAGTTATAACTCTCACACATCTTGATCCCGGCTATCTTAGCTATCGCATAAGGTTCATTCGTATATTCGAGAGGCGAAGTGAGCAAGCAATCCTCCGGCATCGGTTGCGGAGCATTTCCCGGATAAATACAAGTACTTCCCAAAAACAGAAGTTTCTTTACGTTATTCAGATAAGAAGCATGAATCACATTGTTCTGAATCATAAGATTCTCGTAAATAAAGTCAGCCCGGTAGCGGCTGTTTGCCACAATCCCTCCGACATGGGCTGCTGCCAGGAACACATATTCCGGCTTCTCTGCGGCAAAGAAATCATGAACGGCCTGCTGATCGGTCAAATCCAATTCCGCATGCGTACGCAGGACGAAATTCGTGTAACCCTTTGCCTTCAGATTCTTCAGAATAGCAGAACCGACCAGTCCCCGATGGCCTGCTACAAATATTTTACTATCCTTATTCATTCTCTCTTTTTATCAAATTCAGCAGATATTGTCCATACTGGTTCTTCAACATCGGAGCGGCAACTTGCCTCAACCGTTCCGCATCGATCCAACCATTCCGATAAGCAACTTCTTCCAAGCAAGCTATTTTCAACCCTTGTCGTTTCTCTATCACCTCAACGAAGGTGGAGGCTTCGGAAAGAGAATCGTGCGTACCGGTGTCAAGCCATGCAAAACCGCGCCCTAAGAGCTGAACTTTCAAATTCCCATCCTTCAGGAATTCCTGGTTGACAGTCGTAATCTCCAATTCTCCGCGGGCGGAAGGTTTAATCTGCTTGGCAACTTCCACCACTTTGTTCGGATAGAAATAAAGGCCGACAACTGCATAATTCGATTTCGGGCATGCTGGTTTTTCTTCAATGCTCAACACATTTCCTGCCTCATCGAATTCGGCCACGCCATAGCGCTCCGGATCATTGACGTAGTAACCGAAGACGGTCGCTTTTTGTTCGTTTTCCACATTAGCTACGGCCCTTTTTAACATTGCGGTGAAACTCTGTCCGTAAAAGATATTGTCGCCCAAGACCAGACAAACGGAATCATTTCCAATAAACTTCTCCCCAATTAAAAAAGCTTGTGCCAATCCGTCCGGTGAAGGTTGTTCGGCATACTCGAAACGGACACCATAATCGGAACCATCCCCTAACAGACGACGAAAACCGGGAAGATCCTGCGGTGTGGAAATCACCAATATTTCACGTATTCCTGCCAGCATCAACACAGACACCGGATAATAGATCATCGGTTTATCATAAATAGGCAATAACTGTTTTGAAACCCCTTTGGTTATCGGATACAAACGCGTACCGGACCCTCCTGCTAAAACAATACCTTTCATAATCTTCTATGATTTACGATTTATGATTCCGGAATCATGCATCAATGATAAATCATACATCCAAAATCACAAATTCTTAATAAATATAACGGATGGCAAATGTATTAAAAATAATTCACTTTACCGGCTCGGTGAAACTTTTCTTTCCAAAGGTTTGTTACAAAGTAGATTTCAAAATAATTAAAAAACGAATTTATTATGAAGACTTTTATTGACACAATCAACTTCGGAGTAAAAAACTGGTGGGTTTCCCTGCTGTTGGGCCTGCTTTATATCCTCATCGCAATCTGCCTGATGTTCACACCGCTGGCAAGCTATGTCGCACTGAGTGTTTTGTTTAGTGTATCCATGTTTGTCAGCGGCACGTTGGAAATTCTTTTTGCCGTCACCAATAGAAAGAATATTTCCAGTTGGGGCTGGTATCTGGCAAGCGGTATCATCGACCTAATCTTAGGTATCTACCTGATGGCCAATATCGGCCTGAGCATGGCAGTGCTGCCTTTCATCGTGGCCTTCTGGCTGATGTTCCGCGGTTTCGCTTCAACCGGCTACGCTATGGACCTGAAACGCTACGGGACACGCAACTGGGGCTGGTATATGGCTTTCGGCGTACTGGCAATCCTTTGCAGTATCGGCATTATCTGGCAACCAGGTCTTGGAGCGTTATCCCTTGTCTATATGATCGCGTACACTTTGCTGATCATCGGCATCTTCCGGGTTATGCTTTCCTTCGAACTGAAGAGCTTGCACAAACGGAACAAAGAATACAACGAATAAATCGTATGCTTTTCTCAGCAGTTTCCAATCCATGAGAATACTTCCTCACCGGGGAGAGAATATATTCTCATCCGTATGAGAAAAGATTATCATTACGACGAGAAAAGATTGTCATCCTTATGAGAAAAAGCCCCTCATAAGACGAAAATCTTTTCTCGTTGTAGCTTTATGATTATTCGCTGACCATCTTCCGCTTAATGAATACGGCCTTACACTCAGCACAGTCCTTCCGGCAGTTCACTTTGGATACGACAACGGCGGCCGGTCGACCATACGCAAGGTAACCTGCTGCTCAGAGGAGGCCCCGACAAAACCTAAGCCACCCGATACGTTTTGAGGAACGATGACCGGTTCCATAAAGGTTTCGTTATAATCTTCCGAATTCAGACAGTTCATCGCACGCAAATAACGATAATAAGGTTGTGATATGCTCAATAAGCGAACCGTAACATCCAAGTAAAAATGATCTTTTCTATTTGATTCGCTAATATACGGGACAGAGGTGTAGATCTTAAGGGTATACGAACCATTTTCAAAACGGCCATCCGTGAAAACATTGCTAAGATTACGAATAGTCCAATCCAAAATGCCGAATTTGTCATCATCGGCAGTCGTAAGATGCCCATCGGTCAACACAATATCCTCCTGGTTGATAATTTCGGGATAAGAGGAAAAGGGACCGTATTTGATACCTGTTTCCGAAGAAATCCTGTATGTATTTTCTTCGATAATAAGACGGTAATAATTTTTCTCGTTCGGACGGTCATGTATCGTTATTTTGTATCGCATACAATCCATCATGCTGGAACCACCCCTCAATTGCGTACGGAGCGTATCTACACGGATAGTTTCCTCGATCGGAAAAGGGATCTCCACCTCGCAGCCAGCCTGGTATTGCCCGTCTTCGGCTGTCGCTTCAAAGCGGATACGGTCACCGGGACGAAAAGATGTTTTCAACGTGCAATTAGAATCATCGAAAGAACCATAGACCTTCTCCACCTCTGCCGTCTCGGTCTTTTGACTGTTGACATATACTACAATGGAACCATTGGAAACACAATCCGCTTGCTGTTTATCGGTATCGATCATACGCAGAGACACTCCGTTTTCTTTCTTTCCAGCTTCAAGAAAAGCATTCATCAGAAGCTGTGGGACCTGCGGCTTGTTCATATATGGAAGCTCATTCTCACAACCCGGGAACAGCATAGAAACCAGTATGAATAATATAAA
>OODL01001687.1_pt1 | contig 17593 bp, 20 predicted proteins | sample 1671181 | NCBI WGS metagenome assembly OODL01 (sample SAMN06348130, study PRJEB24527) | human gut metagenome | biome: human gut; feature: ankylosing spondylitis patient; material: feces | host: Homo sapiens | place: China | collected 2015-10 | reverse complement strand
CGCCAGCCCGACGCGGCCGTGTCCGGGGCGCATTACCAGCGTATCTGCGGCATGCGGTACGCCGATGGCAGCGAGATGGACTTTTCGCCCGCCGGCATCCAGCGCATTGCCGCCGAAAAGGCCGCCTACGAGGCCAAAGCCGGCCACCCCGTACACGATTTTTACTGGTTCACTGACCTGTACAAGCAGATGCCTTTCGGCAACCCGGCCTACCATGAGCTGTTCCGCCTGCTGGAGGAGCATCGCGTACCGCTGCTGTTCCACTGCACCTGCGGCAAGGACCGCACCGGCATTGCCGCTATGTTGGTACTGCTGGCGCTGGGTGTGAGCCGGGAGGATGCCATCGCCGACTACATGCTGACGAACGTTTACCGCAAAGCCATCATCGATAAATTCATGCAGGATAAACCCGCCGACCAGTACGACCTGCTGCTGCCTGTGGAGGGCGTAAGCGAATCGATGGGGGCAGGGTCCATCGACGTACTGCTGGAAAAGTACCCCAGCTATGAGGCGTATTTTGAGGCTGAATACGGCCTGACCACGGCACGCCTGGCCGCGCTGCGGGATTTTTATCTGGAATAATTATTTTGGAATCATGCGTCACCTGCGGTGATAAGAACTACACCGCCGACCAGCTGAACGAGCTGGAGCCCGCTTACGCCGTGACCGTCCACAAGAGCCAGGGCTCGGAGTTCTCCGCCGTGGTGATGCCCACCATCGGTGCATCGCCCAAACTGTGCTATCGCAATTTGTTTTATACCGCCCTGACCCGTGCCAAGTCCCTGCTGATCCTGGTGGGTACGCGGGAGAGCATACAGGCCATGGTGGAGAATGATAAAAAAATGCTGCGGTACAGCGGGCTTGTTCATTTTTTATCTGTTGACAATGACGGTGGGATACAGTAGCATATAGAAAAGCGATTTTTGTTTAGGACGGATGTTTATGTTTGGATATGATTTGGGCATTGATCTGGGTACCACCAATATTGTCATTGGTGTGCCCGGCAAGGGCATACGGCTGGACGAGCCGGCCTATGTGGCCTATGATGAGGAAAAAGAGAAGGTACTGTACGCCGGTAAGCGTGCCTATTTCTTAGAGGGGCGCGAGCCGGAGGGCCTGCGTGTGGAGCGGCCTATTCTCTCCGGCGTGGTGGGTCACTATGAGTTGGCCCAGCAGATGATGCGCCATTTTATCAATAAAGTGATCGGCAACAGCCTGTTTAAGCCTCGTGTGGTGGTGTCTGTGCCGGCCATGCACACGGATGTGGAGAAGCGCACCATTGTGTCCGTGATGATCCACGCCGGTGCCCGTTCCGTGTGCCTGGTGGAGGAACCTTTGTGCGCTGCCTTTGGTGCCGGGATCGACCCCATGCAGCCCTCCGGCGCCTTTGTGATTGACCTGGGCGGCGGCACGGTGGACATGGCTGTGATCAGCCAGGGCGCCATGAGCCAGTCCGAGTCCCTGAAAGTCGGGGGCAACGACCTGGATGCGGAAATTGTCAAGTTCCTGCGAGAGGCGCACAATGTGGCTGTTGGCCTGCGCACCGCAGAGGAGATCAAGCGCACGGTGGCCTGTGCTCTGCCCAGAGAGGAAGATGTAACCACCTATGCGAAGGGGCAGGACCTGCTTACCGGTTTGCCTCGGGAGGTGGAGATCAGCGGCAACGCTCTGTATTTGGCGCTGCAACCGTATTTTGAGACGGTGGCGGAGCACGCCGGGGCGCTGTTTGAGCGCACTTCACCCCAGTTGGTAACAGACATCGGCAATACTGGTGTATTGCTTACCGGCGGCGGTGCCAATATTTGCAATATGGATCGTCTGTTTTCGGACGCACTGGGCGGCGTGCCGGTGCGTAAGGCCACGGACGAAATGCACTGCGTGGCCAAGGGCTGCGTGGTGGCGCTGGAAAAAATGCACCTTTTGGATCAGTACGGCTATCGGTATCAGACCAAAGAAGATGCCCATATTCGCTGATGGTTCGGTTTTCCAAGTGGCACCCGTTGGTGCAGTTCTGTTTTCTTTTGTGCGTATTGCTGCTCACTTGCCTGAGCCGACACCCGGTGCCGGTGGCGTTGTCTCTGCTGGGCGCGGCGGTGTACCTGCTGTTGACGGACGGCCGCCGCAGTCTGCGCAGCCTTTTGTGCGTGCCGGTGCTGGTGGCGCTGGTGGGCGGTTTTAACTTTTTGTTTGCCCACTGGGGCGTTACGGTCCTCTTTAGCCGGGGCGACACCCAGTTTACTTTGGAAAGCCTGATTTACGGCTGCTTCCAGGGGGGCATATTCGCCGGGGTGGTGCTGTGGCTGGCGGTGTTCGGCCGCGTGCTGGGCAGCGATCGGCTGCTGGCGGTTACCGGTCGAGCGGCGCCCCGCTTTTCTCTTTTGTTTTCTATGACTTTAGGGTGTATTGCCCGCTTTCGGGAGAATGCACGGCAAATCCGCCTGGCGCGTGCCGGTGCGGGACTGGCGAAAGAAAAGCCCCTGCACGAGGCACTGGATCAGTTTTCTACGCTGGTCACCTTGTCCCTGGAGGGGAGTATGACCACGGCGGACGCTATGCGCGCCCGGGGCTACGGCAAGGGGCGTCGTCGGGTGTACGATCCGTTTATATTTGGTGTGGCGGACGGCGTAGAGCTGGCCGTGGTGCTCCTGCTGAGTATCACGGTGCTGGCGGTGGCGCTCACCGGCGGCCTTACTTTTTATTTTGACCCGCAGTTGGAATGGGTCACCCTGTCTCCCTTAGGGGCGGCGGCAGCGGGCTTGCTTTGTTTTTGCCCGACGATCTCAAATGTAGGGGAGGCACTGCAATGGCGGCGATTGAAGCGGAAAAACTGAATTTCACTTACCCGGACGCCGACAGAGCGGCACTTTCCGATGTAACCTTTTCCATTCCGTCCGGCGGCTTTTATTTGCTGATGGGACCATCAGGCAGTGGCAAGAGCACTTTACTGCGGCTGCTGCAAGGGGAGATCGCGCCGCACGGTGCTTTGAGCGGGCAGCTCCACTGTGACAGCCCGGCAGGTTTCGTTTTTCAAAATCCACAGGACAGTTTAGTCACGGACAGTGTGCAGCGGGAACTGGCGTTCTCACCGGAGCACGTCGGGCTGGACGGTGCTGCCGTAGCGCGGCGGGTGGGGGAGTGTGCCGCATTCTTCCATTTGGAGCCGCTGATGGAGCGCACTACTGCTTTGTCCGGTGGGGAACAGCAACTGCTGTCCCTGGCGGCAGCTATGACCGGCTCGCCTCAGGTGCTTTTGCTGGACGAGCCTTGTGCGGCGCTGGATCCGGCGGCGGAAGAAAAATTTTTGCAGGTGCTGCTGCGGCTGAACCGCGAGTTGGGCGTAACGGTGCTAATGAGTACCCATACCCCCGGCGCAGCTTTGGCACAGGCGGACGGCGTGCTGTTGCTTAACGCCGGGCGCTGCACCTGTTATGACGATCCCCATGCCTTTGCTCGTGCCTTGCGGCAAAGCGGCGACCCCATGTTGCAGGCGCTGCCGGTGGGGGCAATCCTGTTTGACGAAGTACCGCTGACGGTGCGGGAGGCCCAGCCTTTGGCCGCCCATCTGCGGTGCAAGCCGGCGCCTGCACCCCAACCTGCAGGTAAGTCGGTATTGACCTTAAAAGAGATTTGCTTTGCTTATGAGAAAAAGAGCGCCGATGTACTCTTTCGCCTGTCCCTGACCTTAACGGCAGGCAAGTGCTATGGTATTGTAGGCGCCAACGGCAGCGGCAAGAGCACCCTGCTGGGGGTGATGGCCGGTGTGTTGAAGCCCTACGCAGGCAAGGTGCAGCGCCCGGTGCCCACTGCCTTGCTGCCCCAAACGGTGCAGTATCTGTTTACCCGGGACCGAGTAGATCAGTTGGTGCAGGCGGAAACATTGCAGCACCTGGGCATTGCTCACCTGGCCGCCCGGCACCCGCTGGATCTGTCCGGCGGCGAAAGCCGACTGGTGGGGCTGGGCATGGTGCTGGATACCGGCGCCGATACGCTGCTGCTGGATGAGCCTACCGCCGGGTTGGACGCCGATGCAAAAGCGCAGCTGGGCGCCCGGTTACGCCACTTGTGCGCTGCCGGTAAAACGGTGGTGCTGGTGACGCACGATCTGGATTTTGCCGGTACTTACAGTGATGAAGCGGCCTTTCTGTGCAACCGGGTGGTGACCCCGCCTCGGCCTCGGCGGGCTTTCTTTGCCGGCATGGAGCTGTACACCACCGGTGTGCGCCGGGTGACCTGCCGTGCGCTGCCGGACGCCGTATCGCCGGAGGACCTGGTTCTATGAAGCGGGTATTGCTGACCCTGTTGTTTTTGGTTTTGCCGGTGCTGCTGGTGGTGTGGCAGGTGTGCTTTGCAGACACTACCTCTTGGTACTTGGTGGCGGCGGTTTTGCTGCTGTTCAGTGCGCTGCCGTTCTTTTTGCACCTGGAGCGGAAACCGATCTCTGCCAGAGAGATGGCGCTGCTGTCCGTCTTAACGGCGCTGGCGGTGGTCAGCCGGGCAGTGTTTTATCTGATCCCTCAGGTGAAGCCCATTGCCGCGGTGGTGATCGTGGCCGGTATGTGTCTTGGTCCCTTTTCCGGTTATATGGTGGGGGCGCTGTCCGCCTTTTTGTCTAACTTCCTGTTTGGGCAAGGCATATGGACCCCCTTTCAAATGGTGGCGCTGGGATTGGTGGGGCTGCTGGCCGGCATGCTGCTGCGTCCCGGACGGGTGAACCGCTGGGTGCTGGCGCTGGTGGGCTTCTTTTTAGCCACAGTGGTGTACGGCCTGGTGGTGGATTTGAGCACGGTTTTAATGACGGTGACGGACTTTACTTGGCCTGCGGTGCTGGCGGTGTATGCCTCCGGCGCACCTTTTGATTTGGTGTTTGGCGGGTCTACCGCAGTCTTTTTGGTGCTGTTTGGTACGCCGTTGGAGCAAAAGATTACCCGTCTGCAACGAAAATATGGCCTGTTGGAGCGTAAAGCCACCGCAGGAGATAAGGAGAATTGCCATGAATAAAACGATTATTGATAAGCTGGCGCGCTTTGCCCAGACCAGTGCGATTATCGGTCTGTGCCTTTTGGGCATTTGTCCCGCTTTTGGCATTATGGCTATGGTAGTGCCGGCGGTGTTTAAGCAAAAGGGCGCGAAGCTGACAGAGGAAAATCAACAGCTGTGCCACAGAGCGCAAATCATGGGCGTGGTATCTTTGGTGCTGTTTGTGATTGATGTGATCCTGGCTTCAATTTTGTATGCCAAGTTCAAATAATCTAAGGTATTAAGAAAAGCGGAGGTGCGTTTTGCACCTCCGCTTCTTCTATATACACTTATTATAAAATCAGTCCGGGTAACCATTGGGGTTCTGCTTTTGCCAGCGCCAGGAGTCCTCGCACATTTCTTCCAGCGAGCGGGTAGCCTGCCAGCCCAGTTCACGCTTAGCCTTGGAGGGATCGCAGTAGCAGGTGGCAATATCGCCGTCCCGGCGGGGTTTGATTTCATAGGGAATGTCCACGCCGTTGGCCTTTTCAAAGGCCTTGACCACATCCAGCACACTGTAACCGATGCCGGTGCCCAGATTGTAAATAAACAGGCCTTGATCCTTTTCCAGCTTTTCCACTGCCTTTACATGACCCAGCGCCAGATCCACCACATGAATATAGTCCCGTACGCCGGTGCCGTCCGGGGTGGGGTAGTCGTTACCAAACACGCCCAGCTTCTTCAGCTTACCCACAGCCACTTGGGTGATGTAGGGCATCAGGTTGTTGGGGATGCCGTTGGGGTCCTCGCCCATGGTGCCGCTCTTGTGGGCGCCGATGGGGTTAAAGTACCGCAGCAGGCAAATACTCCAGCTGGGATCGCTCACATACAGATCCTGGAGAATGCACTCGATCATATACTTGGTGCGCCCGTAGGGGTTGGTGACCCCACCGATCTCCATATCCTCGGTAAAGGGGGCAATGTTGTTCATGCCGTACACTGTGGCGGAGGAGCTGAAGATGATCTTTTTGCAGCCGTGGTGGCGCATCACATCCAGCAGTACCAGGGTGCCGTTTACATTGTTATCAAAATATTCCAGAGGCTTGTGCACGCTCTCGCCCACGGCCTTCAGCCCGGCAAAGTGAATGACGCAGTCAATGTCCTCTGTCTCAAAGACTTTGTTCAGACCCTCTCGGTCCCGAATGTCGCATTCGTAGAACTTAAAGTCACGATCCACCAGCGCGCGGATCCGATCCAGCGACGAGTGCTTGCAGTTGTAAAAATTATCCAGGATTACCACATCCTGGCCTGCGTTGATTAACTCCACGCAGGTGTGAGAGCCGATATAACCGGCGCCGCCTGTTACAAGTACAGCCATCTTTTTTCCTCCTTGGTTGTGGGGTTCTTTCTTGAAACTTCATTATATACCCCTTTGCCGCCAAAGTAAATAAGAAAGTTGCAGTTTTCTCTGTGGGCATGGACGGCTTTTGCTCGGTTTTGATCTTGTCAAGCCAGTTATACAACCTGTACACCAGCGAAAATGCGCAAAAAGCCCGATACAACGCCGAAAAGTATAAGCACATTTTACAAAGAGTAATAAATGTACGGAAATTTTAACCAAATTCCTTGCGCTTTTTAGACGATTTTTTTACATCTTGGTGTTCAAATTTGCCGGAACCCTGTTTACTTTTGAGAAACGGGGGTGTAAAATGAGCAATGGAAATAAGGATTGATTGGAGGTGACGGCGTTGCTGCTGAAAACCGATGTGGCAAGTAAATTGATCGAAGAACTGAATACGGAAACGGTGTTCAGTCTGTTTGGCGGCAAGCTCAAGATCGACGAGGGCACAGTCGTCAGCTGGATCATTATGGCGGTGTTCCTGATCGCCGGTATTTTGCTCACCCGTGGACTGAAGGTGGAGGGCAAGCTCTCCAAACGCCAGCTGTTTATTGAAATGTGCGTAGACAAAATGCGTGCATTCTTCCACGACGTTATGGGTCCGGACGGGGATCGTTATATTCCTTGGATGATGACGGTAGCTGTTTATATCGGTGCCTGCAATATGTGCGGCATCTTCGGCTTTAAGTCCCCTACCAAGGAACTGAATGTAACCTTAGGTCTGGCGCTGACCAGCATTATCCTGGTTCAGTACGCCGGTATTCATAAAAAGGGTACGAAGGGATGGCTTAAGTCCTTTGCTAAGCCGGTACCCATCGTACTGCCCATCAATTTGTTGGAGCTGGTCATCAAGCCCATGTCTCTTTGCTTCCGACTTTTCGGCAACATCATCGGCGCTTTCATTATTATGAAGCTGATCGAATCGGTGGTGCCGGTAGCAATTCCGGTGGCATTGAGCCTTTACTTTGATATTTTCGATGGTTTTATCCAGGCGTATGTGTTCGTCTTTTTGACCTCACTGTACATTCAGGAAGCCATTGAAGATTAAATAGAACTTTTACAGAAAAGGAGAAATTTATCATGACAGTAGCAATCGCAGCGGCAATCGCCGTACTTACAGGTGTAGCAGCAGGTCTCGGCATCGGCCTTGCAACCGGTAAGGCAGTAGACGCCATCGCTCGTCAGCCCGAGGCTGCCGGTGACATTCGTACCGCTCTGATCCTGGGCTGCGCCCTGGCAGAGGCAACGGCTGTTTACGGTCTGGTTATCGGTATTTTGATCATCTTCATTATGAAATAACCGAGAAAATCCACAAGCAGAAAGGAAGCAGTGTCTATGCTGTCATTAGACTGGAATCTGCTCTTTACCGTGGTCAACCTGGTGATCTTCTATATCCTGATGAAGAAATTTGTCTGGAACAAGGTGCTGGGTGCCATGGATAAACGGCAGTCCATGATAGACCAACAATTCAAAGACGCCGACGAGGATCGTCGAGCCGCAGGCGCTCTGAAAACAGAATATGAGGGTCGCTTAGCCGGTGCGGACGAGGAGTCGGCACGCTTGATTGCAGACGCAAAGGTCACTGCCAAAGCCAAAGCTGACAAGATCGTAGACCAGGCCAAGCTCACCTCGGACAAGATGGTACGCGACGCGCACCAGACCATCGAGCATGAGCGCAATGAGGCACTCCAGTCCGTTAAGCATGACATTGCTGCACTGGCAATGGACGCTGCGGCCAAGGTGGTGTCTAAAGAGGCGTCTGAGCTGGATAACAGCGCGATCTATGACGATTTTCTGGCGGGGCAGGACGGCGGTGATCCGGTATGACCGTAACCGCACAGAATTATGCGCTGGTGCTGGGGGAACTGAATCTGGACGAACAGCAGATAAAAGCAGCAGAAACCTTGCTGCGTGAAAATCCGCTGCTCACCCAGGTGCTCTCTGATCCCAGAGTGCGCTTTGCAGAGAAGGAAAAGTGCCTGGACCGTATTTTTACGCCGCCCTTTTCCTCCTTTATGAAGGTGCTTTGCAAGCATGAGCGCGTGTATGCACTGACAGAGATTTTTGAGGCCTATCAGGATCTGTGCCGCCAAAAAGCGGGCACGGTTCGGGCGCAGTTGCTCTGCGTGGAGCCGCCCAGTGCGGAACAGACAGAGAAAATGCGCGCGTTTGTGAAAAAGAAATTCGGTGCCGCCAATGTGGAGCTGGACATTGCGGTACAGCCGGACTTGCTGGGCGGGTTTATTCTGCGCTGCGGCGACTGTGAATATGACCGCTCCGTAAAGGGCAAGTTAGATAAATTACAGCAAAAACTGACTGGGGAAGTGAAGTAATGGCAGCAATCAGTTCGGATCAGATCGTATCCATTCTCCGCGAGGAGATCACCAATTACGACTTTAACCAAAATGACGAGGAAGTGGGCAAGGTTGTTCGCGTAGGCGACGGCATTGCCACCATTTACGGTATGAACCACGCCATGTACGGCGAGATCGTGGTGTTTGACTCCGGGGTCAAGGGCATGGTCCAGGATATTAAGGAGAACCAGATCGGTTGCATCCTGTTTGGCCAGGATAGCGAGATCCACGAGGGCTCTACCGCTGTGCGTACCCATAAGCGTGCCGGCGTGCCGGTAGGCGAGGGCTTTATTGGCCGTATTGTCAACGCTTTGGGCGAGCCGATCGACGGCAAGGGCGAGATCCAGTCTGACGACTACCGCCCGGTTGAAGAACCGGCGCCCTCCATTGTGGATCGGCAGTCGGTAGATACCCCTTTGGCTACCGGTATTCTGTCCATTGACTCTATGTTCCCCATTGGGCGTGGCCAGCGTGAGTTGATCATCGGCGACCGCCAGACCGGTAAGACCTCTATTGCCATTGACACCATCCTGAACCAAAAGGGCAAGGATGTGATCTGCGTTTATAACGCCATCGGTCAAAAGGCGTCTACCGTGGCAAAGCTGGTGCATACGCTGGATAAGTACGGTGCCTTGGACTATACCATCGTGGTGTGCTCCACTGCTTCCGACCCGTCCTCTCTACAATATATTTCTCCCTATTCCGCCACCGCAATGGCAGAATACTTTATGTACAAGGGCAAGGACTGCTTGATCGTGTACGATGATCTGAGCAAGCACGCAGTGGCTTACCGTGCGCTGTCCCTGCTGCTGGAAAGAAGTCCCGGCCGTGAGGCTTATCCCGGCGATGTGTTCTATTTGCACTCCCGGCTGCTGGAGCGTTCCAGCCGACTGTCCGACAAGTTGGGCGGCGGCTCTCTTACCGCTCTGCCTATTATTGAAACCCAGGCAGGCGACCTTTCCGCCTACATTCCCACGAATGTGATTTCCATTACAGACGGCCAGATTTTCTTGGAGAGCGACCTGTTCTTCAGCGGTCAGCGCCCGGCTGTAAATGTAGGTCTGTCCGTATCCCGTGTAGGTGGCGCAGCCCAGACCAAGGCCATGAAGAAGGCCGCCGGTTCTCTGCGTATCGACCTGGCTCAGTTCCGTGAGATGGAAGTATTTACCCAGTTTTCCTCAGATCTGGACGATGAAACCAAGGCCAGCCTGACCTACGGCAAGGGCTTGATGGAGCTGTTAAAGCAGCCTCTGTGTCACCCGCTGTCCCTGTCGGATATGGTGGTGTCCTTGGTGGCAGCCATCGGCCACAAGTTTATGGATGTGGAACCGAGAAAGATTAAGGCGTTCCAGACCGGACTGCTGGAGTTCGTAAACGCCAAGTACCCGGAGCTGGTGGCGACCATTGAAAAGGATCAGGTGCTCACCGACGAACTGCGGGAGGAGATCCTGGCCGCAACCGATGAATATAAGAAGGTAAACCATGGCTAATGCAAGAGAGATCCAAAGCCGGATGAAGAGCATTAAGGACACCATGAAGATCACCAACGCCATGTATATGATCTCGTCCTCCAAGCTCTCAAAGGCCAGAACGGACCTGAAGAATACGGAGCCGTACTTCTTCACCATGCAGGACGCTTTGGCTAAGATCCTGATGGAATCGCCGGATGCCGGTAACCGCTTTTTTGACCAGCGGCCCGATTTGGCGCCAGAGGATCGAAAAAAAGGCTATATTGTGGTCACCGCCGACAAGGGCATGGCCGGTGCCTACAACCACAATGTGATCAAGATCGCCGAGGAGGCCACCCACACCGGAGAGAACGAGAACCATAACAAACTCTTTGTGGTGGGCGAAGTGGGCCGCCGGTATTTTGAGACCAAGAACATTCCCGTCGACATAGACTTTAAGTACACGGCCCAGAACCCGAATATGAACCGGGCACGGTATATTGCGGAGCAAGTGACGGAGCTGTTTGTCAGCGGTGAGCTGGACGAGGTGTATATCATCTATACCAAGATGATCAACTCCCTGAATGTGCAGGCCGAGTGCCACCAACTGCTGCCTTTGGAGCAGGAACAGATCTCTGTGCACCGGGATCGGAAATATTACGATCAGGTGGCGTTTTTGCCGTCACCGGACGAAGTGTTTGAGCACATTGTGCCCAACTATGTGGCCGGGTTTGTGTATGGCGCGCTGGTGGAGTCCTATTGCTCCGAGCATAACGCCCGTATGACCGCCATGCAGACGGCTACCAACGCGGCCAAGGATATGCTCAATCAGCTGACCATAGATTATAACCGGGCAAGGCAGTCTGCCATTACCCAGGAGATCACGGAAGTGATCGCCGGCGCCAAGGCGCAAAAGAAGAAAACTGACTAACAATCGGAGGCAATCCTATGAATAAGGGCAAAATCATTCAGATCATGGGCCCCGTTGTGGATGTGGCGTTCCCGGACGAACTGCCCGCCATTAAGGAGGCGCTGGAGGTGCAGCTGGACGGCAAGCGCCTGGTGATGGAAGTGAGCCAGCACATCGGCAACAACTGTGTGCGCTGCATTATGCTGGCAACATCTGACGGTCTGTGCAAGGATATGGAAGTGGTTGCCACCGGCAGCTCCATCTCCGTGCCTGTAGGCCAAAAGACCTTGGGCCGCCTGTTCAATGTGGTAGGCGATACCCTGGACGGTCTGGAGGACCTAAGCGGCGAGAAGCACTGGGGCATTCACCGGCAGCCCCCCAGCTTTGAGGACCAGTCCCCGAATGTGGAGATTTTGGAGACCGGTATCAAGGTTATCGACCTGTTGACCCCCTATCAAAAGGGTGGTAAGATCGGTCTGTTCGGCGGCGCCGGCGTAGGTAAGACGGTGCTGATCCAGGAGCTGATCACCAATGTAGCCACCCAGCACGGCGGTTACTCCATCTTTACCGGCGTAGGCGAGCGTTCCCGTGAGGGTAACGATCTGTGGAACGAAATGCGCGAGAGCGGCGTGCTGCAAAAGACAGCCTTGGTCTTTGGCCAAATGAACGAGCCGCCCGGCGCCCGTATGCGTGTGGCAGAAACCGGGTTGACCATGGCGGAGTACTTCCGTGATGTGGAGCACCAGGATGTTCTGCTGTTTATTGATAATATCTTTCGTTTTGTACAGGCAGGTTCCGAGGTTTCCTCTCTGCTGGGCCGTATGCCCTCCGCAGTAGGTTACCAGCCCACGCTGGCAACGGATGTTGGCGAGGTGCAGGAGCGTATCGCTTCCACCAAGAACGGGTCTATCACCTCCGTACAGGCTGTGTATGTGCCTGCGGATGACCTGACCGACCCGGCACCGGCCACCACCTTTGCCCACTTGGACGCCACTACCGTACTGTCCAGAAAGATCGTGGAGCAGGGTATTTACCCGGCTGTGGACCCGCTGGAGTCCAGCTCTCGTATTTTGGAGGCCGATGTAGTGGGCGAGGAGCACTATGAGGTGGCTCGTAAGGTACAGGAGTACCTGCAAAAATACAAAGAACTGCAAGATATTATTGCGATTCTGGGTATGGAGGAGCTGTCCGACGAGGATAAGGTCACTGTTTACCGTGCAAGAAAGATCCAGAAGTTCCTGTCCCAGCCTTTCCATGTGGCCGAGCAGTTCTCCGGTATTCCCGGTGTGTTTGTACCGCTGAAGGAGTCTATTCGCGGCTTTAAGGCCATCATCAACGGCGAGGTAGACGATGTGCCGGAGATGGCATTCTTCAATGTAGGCACCCTGGACGATGTGCTGGAGAAAGCCAAGCAAATGCAAAAGTGATCCTTGTAGCAAGGAGGTGCCCGTATGGGTGCAGACAATACATTCAAATTGAAAATTGTGGCGTCCAACCGTGTGTTCTATGACGGCCGGGCGCAGACCCTGGTGATCCCGGCTATCGACGGCGGCCAGGTGGGCTTCCTGGCCCAGCACGAGAACTGCGTAACCCCGGTGGAAGTGGGCGAAATGCGCATTAAGGATACCCAGGGCAAGATCATTCACGCCTTTGTTGGCAGCGGCTTTTTGGAGTTTGTTAACAATGAGGCCACCTTGGTGTGCGTGTCTGCGGAGTTGCCCAATGAGATCGACGCCCGCCGTGCTAAGGAAGCCAAGGAGCGGGCAGAGGAAGAAATGCGCCAGCACCACAGCCAAATGGAGTACCACCACTCCCAGGCCAACCTGGCTCGCGCCATGGAGCGTCTGCGTGTGGTCAAGCGCTATCCCAGATAATTTTTCCGAATATAGAAGCAAAGGACCTGTTCACACGAACAGGTCCTTTTTTAGCTTTATGGCAAAGAATGGGGCGGGAGCAAGCTCCCGCCATGCGCATTATCTATTTGATTTTATGGATGCTGGGGTAGTAGCAAAAGACGACTTTGCCCACGATCTTCTTTTTCTTTACAAACTTGTGGTCCCAAAAGCGGGAGTCCTCGCTGTCGTTGCGGTTGTCACCCATCATAAAGTAGCTGTCCTCCGGTACCTTGTAGGGGCCATAATCGCCCACCGGGGTGCAGTAGGTGACAAAGTCGTCGCGCAGCTGAATGGTTTTGCCGTTTGTTTGGGTCACATAGACGGTGCCGTCCTTGATCTCCACCGTTTCGCCTGGCAGCCCGATAATGCGCTTTACATAATTTTGGCGCTCATCGTCCGGGTATTTGAAGATCACCACATCGTACCGCTGGGGGTCGTTGGTGATATAGGCCAGTCGGCTGGCCACGATCCGATCGCCGATCTCTATGGTGCTGAGCATGGAGCCGGAGGGCACTACCGCATTGGCAAACACAAGTGTTTTCAGTAGCAGGGCCAGGATCACGGCAATCACAATGGGCAGCATAAAGTCCACAATGTCCTTGACCGGATTCTTTTCCTCCGTCTTGTCCGCGGCAGCCTTGGCTTTGCGGCGGGACTTGCGCTTTTTCTCCGGGCGGGTGCGGCGTTGAGATGGCGCTTCTTCCTGTACCGCAGCGGCTTCCATCTGCTCCAGCAGCTTGGTGGGGCTGATCTCTGCCGCCGTCTCTTCCGGGCGGCGGGTGTCAAACATCACATTGCCGCAGTTTAGACAGGTGAGCCAGTCCCCGTCTTTCATTACGGCATCGCTGCCGCATTTGGTGCACTTCATTGCATTCTTTCCTTATCAGTCAATGGTGGAGAACTTGGGATAGTAGCGGAACTCCACCTTGCCAACGATCTTATTCTTCTTGACAAATTTGTTTTGCCAAAAGCGGGAGTCCTCGCTGTGATTGCGGTTGTCGCCCATCATAAAGTAGCTGTCTGCCGGTACGGTGTAGGGCCCGTAGTTGCCGGTTGGCGTCTCTTTGGTCACAAAGCTGTCGTCCAGCTGAACGGTCTTGCCATCCGTCTTGGTCACATAGACTACGCCGTTGACCACCTCCACCGTCTCGCCGGGTAGGCCGACAATGCGCTTTACATAATATTGCTTCTCATCGTCCGGGTACTTAAAAATGACAATATCGTACCGCTGGGGGTCGTCCTTTACATAGGCCAGGCGGCTGGCAATCACCCGGTCGCCCTCTTGAATGGTGTTCAGCATAGAGCCGGTGGGCACCACGGCATTGGCGATGACGCAATATTTTAATACCAGTGCCACCGCTACCGCTATGAGAATGGGCAGCAGAAAGTCTATGACCTCCCGCAGCTTGCTTTTTTGCTTTTTATTTTCTTCGTTTGCCATGGTTATTTACGCTTTCGTTTGAATTTGCGGGAACCGGACAGTACCTCCTTTAAGTCCATCAGCTCCTCAAAGGGGGTGGAGCCGTCAGCTACGCTAAAGTTCGCTGCGCTGGAGGCCAGGTCGTCGGTGGCAATCTGTGGGGCTGCCTCCGGTGCGTACGCGCTGCCCACCAACTGCCGGTCCATAAAGAGTCTGACCATTTTGTTTTTGTACCGTACAAAGGTGATGTGGTGGGCACCGTCCACAAGGGAAGCTTGGATTTTACAGCCGCCGAATGTGCCGTGTAGGACGCCGTTTGCGATCCGAATTGCCGCGTCCTTGCCCCTGCAGATATTGGCGTCTGCGTTACTGCTCACCGTAAAGGATAAAGTGAAGTCGTTTGTATTCTCCGGTGCCAGGCAGCGGTTGTCCCGGTCGCCGAACTGGAAGATCTTCATTTCAAAGGGCGCCAGGGTGATCTGCATTTTATCCCCATAAGAGAACAGATCCAGGCTGTCCGCCCCGGTGGTGTTGTACACATTGTAGCACTTTACCGCCCGCAGATTCTCCGGGCAGCCCATCAGCTTGTTCAGGGTCAGGGTCAGATCCGTTTTTTCGTCTGTGGGATTGCGCAGGGCAATGATGCCTTCGCCTGCCTTTGTCCAGGCGGCATAGGCATAAATGTTGTTCTCTGCCGGGTCGCCGCCCAGCAGCATGGCATTCTTTAAGATGTGATGGTTGGCCTTTTGCCAGCGGAGCATACGGGCGAGAATGCGCCACTTGGCGCTGTTCATCTTATTGTAGCTCAGGTACAGCTCGTTAAAGGCCTGGCCCCGACAAGCATTCCAAAACAGGAACTTTTCAAATTCTTCGTCGGTATACTCCACCTTAGCGGTGTTGCCGTAGATCGGTTCGTGATTGTAAATATTCTTGGCCGGGAATTGCAGTGCGCGGGTGCACATAAAGTCGTAGTACATGGAGTCCCGGTATGTGATCTCCGCGTCCACCTGAGCCTGTTGCTCCAGATTCTTGGCAAAGCCGATGTCCATGGAGTTTTGCAGCCACACGCTGTTCACATATTGCAGCCACCAGGGAGAGGGGTTCACATAGCAGGTCATATTGATCCACAGGGGCTTGTTGTCCTTGGCTCTGCTCTCCCGCAGGCGGGTGAACAGGTCGATCCACCGCTGCCACATTTCCGTAACAAAATACATATCGTTCTCGCCGCCGGTGATGTGGTCATGCTTTGGGTTGGTGCAGGGCTTTAGGCAAAAGCCGTCCAGCTTCAGGTACTGAATGTCAAATTCCGTGCAGGTGTCCGTGAGAAATTTTTCCAGATTTTGCAGGTATTTCTCCGAGCCGACGCAAATGTCCATACTGTTACTGTTCAGGTAGCCGTTTCCGCCTTTTTCAATCTTTTTGGCAAAGCGGGGAGTGGCTGCTGTGTAGCCGCCGCGAGGGCCCAACCAAAGGCCAAAGGTGGAGCCCAGCTTGTGGCACTGGTCGGTGGCGTCCGTCAGCTTGTTGGGGAACTTTTTGTTGAAGCTCCAAAAGGACGCTTTGTAGTTGTTCCAGCCGTCGTCAATCACATAGGCGTCCAGCGGGGGCACGCCGTGATCGCTAAGCCCCTGCTCGATCTCATAAAAAGAGCGCTCAATATTGTCCGCGTCAATGTCCAGCATGTGGTCGTACCAGCTGTTGTACTGCACGCGGAAGTCGCTTTTGGTGCTGATGCATTCAATGTAGTCAAAGAACGCGCCCTGCACCTCTGCCATGGTGTTGCCGGTGGCGCCGCCCATGACAGTAGCAGGGCAGGTAAAGCGGCCGTGTACCGGGTGACCTACATAGTATTTGACTTGACCGATGCCGTACTGAATACGGTTGTCCGTGGCCGGAAACTCACAGCCGAAGAACAGGCTGTCAATGTAAAAGGGCTGACCCAGGATCGCCATCGCGTCCGGGATCTGCATGCTGGTCTCCACGTCGTCCGGAATAGAGAAGTGCGTCTGTGAGTTGATCACACCGATGTGTTCCAGGGCAATGTAGTCGATCACCTTGTCCTCGGTGGCTTGGATAAATTGCAGTTGCTTTTTCAGCGTGTTGCCGTCCCGGCCCACCCAGTAGCGCATGGTCACGGTGATGCCCTCAAATTCTTCAAAGGTAAACACCAGCTTACCGTCCCGCTCGGCGGAGTCCGTCACCTTCAGTCCCTTGGAGGAGAACTCGGTGCCGTCCGTAAAGTGAAAGGTGAATTCCGTGCTGTTGCCGTCCGGCACCAGGTCCATACCGGAGCGGGTGTTGCGAATGCGGGAGGCGTACAGATACCCCTCGTTGACCTTAAATTCCCGTTGCAGGGCGTTGCTCTTCAATCTGAACATATACTTGCTCCTTTTGCAGGATTTTACAGAATTTCGTCAATGGCTTTTGCCAGCTGATCCGGGCAGGAGGTGTCCTTAAAGCCGCACCGAATGCCCTTGAGCCGCTGGATGGCCTCCTCCGCAGGCATGCCCCGCACCAGGGCCGCGATGCCTTGCAGATTGCCGCTGCAGCCGCCGACAACTTCCAGTTTCTGAATCATTCCCTGATCGTCCACCTCGACCCGCATGGCCTGGGCGCAGACGCCTCTGGGGTGAAATGTATATGTCATAGTGTCTCCCTCTTTCCAATAGAATACACGGCTTGATGTTACCACAGCCCGGATCAAAAAGCAAGCGCTTCAGTGGGGAATCCTGCCGCAGATCCCCAGAAAAGCACTTGACATGCTCGATATTCGATATTATACTGCAATTAGAATATCGATATTCGATGATTTGAGAGGAGGACCGGTGTGGCACGAGAAAAATTTCAGACGCTGACGGAACAGATGTTTTATATTCTCCTCTGTCTACGGCAGGAGCAGTGCGGCGCGGATATCATGGCCCAGGTGTCTGCGCTGACTCGGGAGCGAGTCACGGTGGGTCCCGGAACACTCTATAACCTGCTGGAGAGCTTTTTACAGGCAGGAATGATCCGGGAGACCCGTGTGGAAGGCCGTCGGCGCAGCTATCTGATCACGCAAAGTGGCGAACAGGCTTTAAAAGAAGAATACCGCCGCCTGCTGGCTTTGGCAGCGGACTATGAGCGTTGTACGCAGCAAGGAGGGAATCAGCCATGAGGAATACCAAACGGGAACTGCCCCTGTTTTCCATGTATGACCACACCGGTATGGAAC